>Ga0256404_1000591_pt1 | contig 94048 bp, 93 predicted proteins | sample RumenRJG_01DNA_FD_185990 | JGI IMG/M metagenome (GOLD analysis project Ga0256404, IMG submission 185990) | Bovine rumen microbial communities from Lethbridge, Alberta, Canada - RJG_01 | ecosystem: Host-associated > Mammals > Digestive system > Stomach > Rumen | place: Canada: Alberta | collected... | reverse complement strand
TTAATGACCCTGCGAAGGCTGATGTCAAGGCGCTTGAGAAGATGGCGGTTGTAAAGGGGACATTTACCCAGGCAGGCCAGTTCCAGGTAATTATAGGAAATACGGTCGCTGACTTTTATAACGATTTGACAGCATGTACGTATTCCAGGGTGGTCACACCTTAGTTGAGTTAAGCCAGTTCTGGGCAGGAGTAGATAAATTCCTATGGCTTATCGGTGAAGCTGTATTCCAGATAGGAATTCCGGTAGGTATATGCTGGTCGGTAGCGAAGAAAATGGGCACCACCCAGATGCTTGGTATAATTCTTGGGATTACGCTTGTATCACCACAGCTCTTAAACGCTTATTCAGTAGCTTCTACGGCAGCCGCCGATATTCCTAAGTGGGATTTTGGCTTTATACAGGTAAACTTCATCATTTGACAAATGCCATAGACCTACAGCTCAAGGCCGATTTCGGAGGCACCATGCTCTGGCCTATGATAGCTCTTTCAAATATTGCCCAGGGCTCAGCTGTTCTCGCCATGGCATTTTTACAGAAGAAGGACGCTAAGGCTCAGGAAGTAAATGTTCCGTCAGCTATATCATGCTACCTTTTTGGAGAAATATAATGAATAACTTCCGGAATAAAGTAGTTTATCAGATTTATCCGAAATCTTTTTGCGACAGTAACAACGACGGCATTGGTGATCTCAAGGGGATCACCGGCCGCCTCGATTATCTTAGCGATTTAGGGGTAGATTATCTGTGGCTTACACCATTTTTTAAATCACCTCAAAATGACAACGGATATGATGTAGCGGATTATTATTCTGTGGATCCGGCCTTTGGAACCGAAGAGGATCTGGATGAATTAATTTCAGAATCCTCTAAAAGAAATATCGGGCTTATGTTTGACATGGTATTTAATCATACATCTACAGAGCATGAGTGGTTTAAAAGGGCTCTGGCGGGTGAAGAAAAATACCAGAATTATTATTTCTTTATAGAGGGAAATCCTGATAATCCGCCGACTAACTGGCAGTCAAAATTCGGAGGGAGCGCATGGAAATATGTACCGTATCTGGGGAAATGGTACCTCCACCTCTTTGATGAAAGCCAGGCTGATTTAAACTGGGAGAATCCGGAAGTTAGAAATGAATTAAAGAAGGTAATATGTTACTGGAAAAATAAAGGCGTAAAGGGCTTTCGTTTTGATGTTGTAAATCTCATTTCGAAGCCGCCGGTTTTCCATGATGACAATGAGGGTGACGGCAGGCGTTTTTATACAGACGGCAGACATGTGCACGATTTTATCCACGAGCTTGTTCATGATACAGGAATCGCTGATATGGTAACCGTTGGTGAAATGAGCTCGACATCACTTGATAACTGTATAAAATATTCGAATCCTGAAAATGAGGAGCTATCGATGACCTTCAGCTTCCATCATTTGAAGGTGGATTATAAAAATGGTGACAAGTGGAGTCTGATGACACCTGACTTTGGCAAATTAAAGGAATTATTCACTACCTGGCAGTGTGGAATGGCAGAAAATGGAGGCTGGAACGCCCTTTTCTGGTGCAATCACGATCAGCCCCGAGTGGTCAGTCGTTTTGGCTCTGATAAGAAATACTGGAAAGAATCAGCGAAGATGCTCGCTACCGCGATACACCTGATGCGGGGAACTCCATATATATATGAAGGCGAAGAGCTTGGCATGACGAACGCTTATTTTGATGATATAAGCGAGTATCGTGACGTGGAAAGTCTGAATTATTATAAAATTCTGACCGACGGTGGGAAAAGTCGCAAGGAGGCGCTTGAAATCTTAGCCGCGAGGAGTCGTGATAACGTGCTTGCCTACAGACGATTTGATTCCGATTCAACGTATGAAATTTATGTATTTTGTAATCTGCGCGACAGGGATATCAGGCTTGAATTAAATAATATCAAAGCAGAAAAATTATCGGGTGTAAGGACAAGCGTCTTCCTTGATAATTACAGGTCGGAAGATTCATATAGTGAGACATTTTACGATGAAATAATATTGAAGCCTTACCAGTGTCTCGCGATAAAAGCATGAATAAAAAGCAGGTACAGTGACTTGACTGTACCTGCTTTTTATAGATAAGCCAAGAATTCAGTTGCTTTTTGAGTAAAAGTGTCCTATAATTAAGTGACAAAAATAAAAGATTAGATGGAAAGTTGCTTATGAAGATATACGCGGCGCCTATGGAGGGGATAACCGGTTATCCCTTCCGTAATTTACAGAAAGAAATGTTTGACGGGATAGATAAATACTTTATCCCGTTTATTTCAGTACACGAAAGAATTGCCCTGAGCACGAGAGAAAAGAAGGAAATCGCTCCGGAAAATAATAGGACCTGCATTATACCCCAGCTCTTAGGTAATAACGCGAATGACACCGTTTCTTATATAAAGTATATAGCCGATATGGGATATAAGGAAATTAATCTCAACTTTGGCTGTCCTTCGGGCACTGTTACGGGAAAGAAGAAAGGAGCGGGAATCTTAGCTGACCCGGATTTTCTTGATGAATTCCTTGAGAAGCTGTTCGATGGCTTAAGAGGCTTTGATATTGATATTTCCATTAAGACCAGGACGGGAATGTATGAAAATGATGACCCGTTTAAATTAATAGAAATATATAACCGCTATCCTATTTCGGAGCTGACTGTTCATCCAAGGTTTGGCAAGCAGAAGTATAAGGGTAGGCCGGATATGGAGGCCTTCGGGGCATTTTACAGGGAATCACATATCCCTCTTATATATAATGGGGATATATGGACTAAGGATGATGCTGAAAGGATTGCCTTAGAATTTCCCCTTATCAAGGGAATCATGGTCGGTCGGGGACTTGTGGCGAATCCCGCTCTCGCAAGAGAGATCAGAGGCGGTGACGTATTTTCAAATGAGGAAATTAAAGCCTTTCTTGACAGGCTCTATGAAGGGTGGACTTCTGATATCGGAAACAAGAAAATCGCCATGCTCAGGATGAAGGAGATATGGGATTATATGCGCTTTTCGTTTCCTGATAGGGAGAAGGAAATCCATAAATTAAAGAAGGCGAAGGATACCTTCGAGTATGAAATAGCGGTGAGAGAGATTCTTCGAGGTTAGGATGTGGGCTGATTTTTGTGGGAAAACCTATTGACAAAGTAGGCTAAGAATGTTATTCTAAAAAATAATCTTGACTCGAACTATTATTGAAAGGTGACTCTATGAACAATGAGTTGTGGGGGATTTTAGTCGATTCGTTTCCTAAAATTCTCTTGGCGGGAATAAAAGTAAGCATCCCGCTTGCGCTCATAGCATTTGCGATAGGTCTGTTGATCGCGGTGCTAACGGCGCTTATACGGTATGCTAAAATTCCCGTTCTAAAGGAACTTGTGCGGATTTATATATGGCTCATAAGAGGCACCCCGCTTCTGGTGCAGCTTGCCATTATTTTTTACGGCTTACCGGTTTTCGGAATCCATGTCAATGCCTTCTTCGCGGCAGCGGTGGCGCTTTCAATATGCGAAGGCGCGTATATGTCGGAATCATTGCGTGGCGCAATCCTATCGGTGGATCCGGGGCAGATTGAGGCGGGATACTGTCAGGGCCTTTCATTTACCCAGATTATGAATCACATAGTACTTCCACAGGCCTTCCGCACAGCTTTTCCGGCATTATCGAATTCCCTCATTTCTCTTGTGAAGGATACCTCGCTTGCCGCAAATATCACGGTTGTCGATATGTTCATGACAACCCAGAGGATAGCCGGAAGAACCTATCAGTTCATGCCTTTGTATATCGAGGTTGCCCTTGTTTATCTTATTTTCTGCTCATTGCTTACGGTGCTACAGCATTTTATTGAGAGAAAATTAAATCATTACGCGGTTAAGGAGATAAAATGATGGCGGTACTTAAGGCGGAACATATCAAAAAATCCTTTGGCGGGCAGGAAATAATTAAGGATGTTTCTCTTGAGGTAAATAAGGGTGACGTGATTTCTCTGATTGGCCCTTCGGGCTCGGGGAAGACTACATTCTTACGCTGCCTCAACTTCCTTGAGAAGGCAGACGGTGGGAAGCTTACCATTTCCGGAAAGACATACGACCTTGCGAAGTCAACGGATAAAGACGGGGCGGAGGTGAGAAAATTTACCGGATTCGTCTTCCAGAATTATAATCTGTACTCAAACCAGACCGTGCTTCACAATGTAACCTTAGGGTTAACCGTCGCCAGGAAGATGTCAAAGGAGGCGGCTGACCACATAGGAATGAGCATGCTAAAAAAGGTTGGCATGGCTGACAGGGCAGGCGACTATCCGGCGGCTCTGTCGGGTGGTGAGAAGCAGCGTGTAGCTATTGCGAGAGCCTTAGCATCTAATCCTGAGATCATATATTTTGATGAGCCTACAAGCGCTCTTGATCCCGAGAGGATAGATGAGGTCCTGCAGGTTATGAAGAATATAGCGGAAGAGGGCAGGACTATGATTGTGGTTACCCACGAGATGGCCTTCGCGAGAGATGTCAGTACGAGGACCATTTTCATGGAAAACGGCCTGATTGTTGAGGAGGGCGAGTCGAAGGAGTTTTTTGCTTACCCGGAGAATGAAAGAACAGCGGAGTTTCTAAGACTTAGAAAGGATGAGTGGCTATGAAAAAATTACTTACATGTTTACTTGCGGGAGCTATGGCACTTTCACTTGTTGGCTGTGGCGGTTCGGGGAGTGATGATTCACTTCAGAGGATAAAGGACGCCGGCGCTATAAATATCGGTCTTGAGGGTGACTGGCAGCCGTTTTCCTATCACAATGAAAATGATGAGCTTGTCGGATATGATGTAGAGGTGGCTAAGGAGATAGCTAAGCGAATCGGTGTTGAGGCTAAGATTACCGAGGCTCCGTGGGATGGCCTTCTTACGGGACTTTCTACAGGTGTCTACGATATAGTCGTAAATGGTGTGGATGTCACGGAGGAGAGACAGAAAACCTTTGATTTTTCAGACCCGTATGCCTATGATCATATAGACCTTGTAGTAAAGAATGATAATTCCGACATCACGACCTTCGATGACCTTAAGGGGAAGAAAACAGCGAATTCGACCGGTTCGACCTATGCCGAGTGGGGAACGAAGTATGGTGCCGAGGTGTCAAATGTACCTACTCTCGCTGAGACGATGGAGCTTGTATTAAATGGCACTGTTGATGCCACCATAAACGCGGATACTTCGGTTCAGGACTATCTTAATACCACAGGAGAGACAGGGCTTAAGATTGTCGCTAAGTCTGATGAGGCTACTGAATACGCTATCCCTATAAAGAAGGGCTCGTATTCTCTGCGTGAGGCTATAAATAAGGCAATTGCGGATATGAGAAGCGATGGGACGCTTGCCGACCTTTCTAAGAAGTACTTTGGAGCTGATTTGACCGAAAAGTAACATATGCCATAAGTTGTAGCTTGAAAATAGTTAGCGTTGCGGGTATTATATTATTTGCAACGTTAACAGGGCAGAAGCCCGAAGAGAACATTATCCACTCTTATTCAGAGTGACGGAGAGTCAAGGCTCGATGAAGTCACGGCAACCCCCATTCCTATGATGGGAAGGTGCCAACCTGAGCGAAGTGCCTAGCATTTCGAACAATAAGAGGATTTCACAATCCACTTGTTATACAGGAATGAATAAGAGAGGCAGCAATGCCTCTTTTTTATTACTATGTAAGGAGATTTATACGATGGAGAAGAGACTTTTCACTTCCGAATCAGTAACCGAAGGACATCCTGACAAAATCTGCGACCAGATAAGCGACGCGATTCTTGATGAGCTCATCAAGCAGGACCCTATGAGCCGTGTAGCCTGCGAGACTACAGTATGCACCGGTCTTATCCACATCATGGGCGAGATCACAACCAAGGCAAATGTTGACTACCAGCAGATTGCCCGCGATACCGTCCGCGAGATTGGATATGATGACAGCCGCAAGGGATTTGATGCTGATACCTGTGGCGTTATCCTTTCTATAGACAAGCAGAGTCCTGATATCGCTCAGGGCGTAGATAAGGCTCTCGAGGCCCGTGAGGGTGAACTCACCGATGCCCAGATTGAGGCTATCGGCGCAGGTGACCAGGGTATGATGTTCGGATACGCTACCAATGAGAACGAAGAGTATATGCCATATCCTATCAGCCTTGCCCACAAGCTTACCAAGAAGCTTACGGAAGTTAGAAAGAATGGTACCCTTCCATACCTTCGTCCGGATGGGAAGAGCCAGGTTACGGTTGAGTATGATGAGAACGGCAAGCCGGTTCATTTAAACGCTGTAGTTCTTTCAACCCAGCACGATGAGAAGGTTACCCAGGAGCAGATTCACGCTGATATCAAGAAATATGTCTTCGACCCTGTTCTTCCAAAGGAGCTTGTAGATGACAAGACTAAGTTCTATATCAATCCTACAGGACGTTTCGTTATCGGCGGACCTGCCGGTGATACCGGTCTTACAGGACGTAAGATTATCGTAGATACCTACGGCGGATATGGTCGTCATGGCGGCGGCGCTTTCTCCGGTAAGGACTGCACCAAGGTTGATCGTTCAGCTTCTTACGCCGCTAGATACGTAGCTAAGAATATCGTAGCCGCAGGTCTTGCTGACAGGGCTGAGATCCAGCTCTCATACGCTATCGGTGTCGCTACGCCTACTTCTATCAATATTGATACTTTCGGCACAGGCAAGGTTTCAGACGAGAAGCTCGTTGATATCATCCGTGAGAACTTCGACCTTCGTCCGGCAGGAATTATTAAGATGCTTGACCTTCGCCGTCCTATCTATAAGCAGACAGCGGCTTACGGCCACTTCGGGAGACTCGATGTAGACCTTCCTTGGGAGCACATTGATAAGGTAGAGGATTTGAAGAAGTACCTCAAGTGAAAATTCATTCCGTGCCAGGCACTGCTTGACGCAAAGCCAGGCACTGGTCAGAGAATATTCCCGAGCAAGCTTTTATGCTTGCTTGGGAATTGTTATTTTATATTGACAAATAAAAAATGAAAATGGTAAAATGGAGGAGTATCTGTTTTTTAAATCGGAGGGGCACTACTGATGTTATCTGATAATTTGCACGAAATCAACGAAGAGTGCGGTGTGTTCGGCATTTGGGAGCCGGAGAGATGCGATGTCGCGCGTCTTTCTTATTATGGGCTCTTCGCCTTACAGCACAGGGGGCAGGAATCAGCCGGAATCTGCGTGAATGACGAAGGCTTGTTCCATTTTCATAAAGGACTGGGATTAGTCCACGATGTATTTGATAAATCGACACTTGAGACCTTAGGCGAAGGCAATATGGCGATCGGCCATGTCCGCTACTCCACGAGCGGAGGCAGCAACGCCGTTAACGCCCAGCCGGTTGTAGTCCGCCATATTAAGGGCTCCATGGCCCTTGCCCATAACGGAAATCTTGTTAATTCATTTGAATTAAGGCAGAAGCTTGAGAATGAAGGGTGTATTTTCCAGACCACTACCGATACCGAAGCTATTTCATATATCATTACGAAGGAGCGTCTTAAGAGCCACTCGATAGAGGAAGCCCTTGAGAAGACTATGGATATCATACAGGGATCATATTCTCTGGTTGTTATGTCCCCATCTAAATTAATAGCGGCCCGCGATCCGCGCGGAATGCGGCCTCTCTGCATAGGTAAAACTCCTACGGGCGGCTTTGTTTTCGCGTCTGAGTCCTGCGCTCTGGATGCTGTCGGAGCCACATTTGTAAGAGACATAATCCCGGGCGAGATTGTTGTTGTTGATATGAACGGCATGAGATCGATAAGGACTCATGTGGGGAAATGCGATCCGGCCCTCTGCGTATTCGAGTATATATATTTCGCAAGAAATGATTCGGTGATTGAGGGAGCGAGCGTCCATGAGGCGAGACTTCGCGCAGGTGAGTTCCTCGCGAAGGAGCATCCTGTTGACGCTGATGTCGTAATAGGAGTTCCTGATTCAGGTCTTGACGCAGCTCTTGGATTTTCAAGGGCTTCGGGTATTCCGTTTGAACTAGGCCTTGTTAAGAACCGCTATATCGGGCGTACCTTTATCGCTCCGGGCCAGGCCCAGCGTGAAAATCTTGTAAGAATCAAGCTGAATCCTATAGAGTCAGCCATCAGAGGCAAGAAGGTCGTGCTAATAGACGATTCCATCGTCCGGGGTACTACCTCTGAAAGGATTGTCAAAACTGTCCGTGACGCCGGTGCCAAAGAAGTTCATATGAGGATTTCCGCCCCACCATTTTTAAATCCATGCTATTACGGCACGGATATCGATTCCAAGGAAAATCTTATTGCCTGCAAGCATACGGTTCCTGAGATCGCTGATATCATAGGCGCTGATACGCTAGGCTATCTCTCGGTTGACGCCGCGAAGGAAATCGCTGTAAGAGTTGCCGGAAACTACGACTATCCACTCAAGTACTGTGCGGCATGCTTCGATGGAAAGTATCCTACCGATGTTCCGGCGGAGGGCAGTAAGGACCGCTTTGAGCAGAAGATACCTAAGGAGTGGAAAGAGAAGCATTTCACGAATGCTAAGGGCAACGCGAAATGAGGCATAGATTATTCAAGGCAATAACCGGGCATTGTCACTCACAAGGCAAGAACGGTTTATGCATAAATATAGAAAACAGGAGGTTTTAGTGTATGATAAAAACTCTCGGCGCATTTATCGGGAAGTATAAGAAATCATCTATACTTACACCGATATTTGCGGCGCTTGAGGTCGTCATGGAAATGTTGATCCCTTATCTTACGGCATTCATCATAGATGACGGCATCAAGTCAGGCAACATGGGAAATGTTGTGAAATACGGCATTGCTATGCTTATTATCGCATGCGCGAGTCTTTATTTCGGTGTACAGTCGGGATTTTTCGCTTCCGATGCGTCAGCCGGCTTTGCCGCAAATTTACGAAAAGGTATGTTTGATAAGATTCAGACATACTCTTTTTCAAATATCGATAAATTTTCTACGGCAGGTCTTGTAACGAGGCTTACGACTGATGTAACGAATATACAGAACGCTTACCAGATGATTATAAGAATCTGTGTGCGCGCCCCGTTTACCCTTATCGCGGCGATGATAATGTCATTTATTCTTTCGCCGGAGCTCGCCAGCATTTTCTTGATTGTAATCATTGTACTCGCTGTCATTCTCTTTATGCTGATCAGGGCAACCATGAAGATATTCGACAGTGTATTTAAGAAGTACGACGCCTTGAACGCGAGCGTTCAGGAAAATGTATCGGCTATCAGGGTTGTCAAGGCCTATGTCCGTGAGGACTATGAAAATGAAAAATTCGGCAAGGCAGCGGGAGCGCTCTATAAGCTTTTCGTTAAGGCAGAGACCCTTATCGCCATCAATAACCCTGTCATGATGGCTTCCATTTACGGCAGCATGCTCCTCATTTCTTACGTGGGAGCTAATCTTATAGTGGCCGGGAACCTCACGACGGGCGAGCTTACAAGCTTCTATACATATATCATGATCATAATGATGTCGCTCATGATGATTTCTATGCTCTTTGTAATGATTACAATGAGTGTGGCGAGCGCGAAGCGTATCTGTGAGGTTTTAAATGAGGTTCCTGATATAGCTGAACCGGAGAATGCTGTAAATGAAGTTAAGGATGGCAGTATTGATTTTGACCATGTAAACTTCGCCTATAAGAAGGGCAGCGGGGAGTATGTCCTTAAGGATATAGACCTTCATATTAAGTCCGGTGAAACAATCGGTATTATCGGCGGTACCGGTTCCGCGAAGTCAAGCCTTGTTAATCTCATAAGCCGACTCTATGATGTGAGCGAGGGCTCGGTTAAGGTTGGCGGCGTAGACGTTAGAGACTATGACTTAAAGCTCCTTCGCGACAGCGTTTCGGTTGTCCTTCAGAAGAATGTCCTATTCACGGGAACCATCTATGACAACCTCCGCTGGGGCAACGAGAACGCCACGGATGAGGAATGTGAAAACGCGGCTAAGCTTGCCTGTGCCGACGAGTTCATAGACCGTTTCCCTGACGGCTATAACACCAAGATTGAGCGAGGCGGCGCAAACGTCTCCGGAGGTCAGAAGCAGAGACTCTGTATCGCAAGAGCCCTTCTTAAGTCTCCTAAGGTTCTTATCATGGATGACTCCACAAGCGCTGTGGATACGGCAACCGACGCTAAGATCAGAAGCGCCATGAAGACAGCGATTCCGGGCACAACCAAGATAATTATCGCCCAGCGTATTTCTTCCGTTAAGGACGCTGACAGGATCATTGTCATGGATAACGGAATGATAAACGGCTTCGATACTCATGAGAATCTCATGAAGAATAACGATATCTACCGCGAAGTAGTTGAAATGCAGAGCGAAGGCGGCGGAGATTTCGATAAGCCGGGGGAAGGAGGTAACGCATAATGCCAGGACCAGGACCAAGAGGACCAAGGGCACGCGGACCCCGTCCTAAGGTAGATAACGCGGGAGCTATTTTTAAGAGAATCTTAGGAATGCTCTTTAAAAATTATCCGATTCAGATAATACTTGTGATAGCCTGTCTTTTTGCGTCGGCGCTTGTGCAGGTTCAGGGAACCATGTTCATAGGAACCCTCATAGATGACTATATAGAGCCTATGATAGGGCAGTCGAATCCTGATTTCGGCCCCCTTCTTACGGCTATAGTGAAGATCTGTGGAATATTCGCAATCGGCCTTGTTGCCGGATTTTTCCAGAACTTTATCATGGCCTACGTAGGTCAGGGCATGATGAAGAAAATAAGGTGCGAGCTCTTCGAGCACATGGAATCGCTCCCTATAAGCTATTTTGATACCCACAGCCATGGCGATATCATGTCTATTTACACGAATGATACCGATACCTTAAGGCAGCTTATAGGTCAGGCTCTTCCGCAGATTATTTCAAGCTTAATAACCCTTATAAGCGTATTTGTAAGCATGCTTGTGCTTTCGATTCCTCTTACGCTTGTGACACTTGTGATGGTGGCGATAATCATGTTCGGGTCCGGAAAGCTTGCGAAGAAGTCCGGAGAATACTTCGTGAAGCAGCAGAATGATCTCGGCGCCGTGAACGGCTTCATAGAGGAAATGATGGACGGCCAGAAGGTTGTCAAGGTATTTAACCATGAGGAAGAAAATAAGGAGGAATTTGCCCGCTTAAATGAGGAACTGCGAAACTCTGCCTATAACGCTAATAAGATCGCGAACATCATGGGGCCGGTAAATAACAACTTAGGTCACGTAAGCTACGTCCTCTGCGCAATAGTCGGAGCTGCTCTCCAGATTTTCGGCGTGACAGGTCTTACCATAGGAAAGCTTGTGTCATTCCTTACATTTAACAGGAATTTCAATATGCCAATAAGCCAGGTATCACAACAGTTCAACTCCATCATTATGGCCCTTGCCGGAGCTGACCGTATCTTTAAGCTCATGGATGAGAAGCCAGAAGTAGATGATGGCTACGTTAAGCTTGTAAACGCTAAGCTTGACGAAAACGGCAATGTAACGGAGACGACAGAACGTACCGAGCAGTGGGCCTGGAAGCATCCTCACCAGGCGGACGGAACTGTTACCTATACTCCGCTTAAGGGCGATGTCGAATTTAACGGTGTAGATTTCGGTTATGTTCCCGAGAAAATGGTCCTCCATGACATAAGGCTTTTTGCTCACGCCGGTGAGAAGATAGCCTTTGTAGGAAGTACCGGCGCCGGGAAGACCACTATTACGAACCTTATTAACAGGTTTTACGATATCCAGGATGGAAAGATCCGCTACGACGGAATCAACGTAAATAAGATAAAGAAGGCTGATTTAAGGCGGTCTCTTGGTATAGTTTTGCAGGATACCCACCTTTTCTCCGGTACCGTAATGGAAAATATCCGCTACGGACGGCTTGACGCGACTGACGATGAATGTAAGGAAGCAGCTAAGCTTGCTAATGCTGATGGCTTCATAAGGCGTCTTCCGGACGGATACAATACCTATATTACCGGTGATGGCGGCTCTCTTTCTCAGGGCCAGAGGCAGCTTCTTGCTATTGCGAGGGCAGCTGTCGCAGACCCTCCTGTACTTATCCTTGACGAGGCTACAAGCTCAATCGATACCCGTACTGAGAAGCTTGTCCAGGCAGGTATGGACAGCCTTATGAAGGGCAGGACGTCATTTGTTATTGCCCACAGGCTTTCAACCGTAAGGAACGCCGACAAGATAATTGTTCTCGAGCAGGGAAGAATTATTGAGGAAGGTTCTCATGATGAGCTTATAGAGAAAAAAGGAAAATATTACCAGCTCTATACAGGTAACTTCGAAGAGAACTAAGGCACATCTGATTGATAGAACAATAAAAAAGCGGAAGGATCAGCTCCTTCCGCTTCTTTTGTTTTGTCCTCGACGTTCTGTCTTAACGAGACGGTCATCGGAATTACCGATGCCGCGCCGTTCAAATGATGTGAATGTTACCCTGAATGTGGTTCCATCCTTTGCGTTACTGGTAACCTTCATTACGGCCTTATGCTGGTCGACTATGTTCTTTGCGATTGAGAGGCCAAGCCCGAAACCACCTGATTTTCCGTTTCTTGACTCATCAACTCTGTAGAAACGTTCAAAGAGGTGGTCTATCTTATCGGGAGGAATCGCTTCACCCGTATTATTTACGGCGATAATTGTCTTGTCCTGGGCCTGATATGCCTTAACGCTAACCATACCGTTGTCTCCGGCATATTTAAGAGCATTATCAATTAATATGGAAAATAATCGTCTTAAGGTAGTTTCATCTCCGCTGATACATAGTTCGTCCTCTATTTCACTTGCAATTGTCACACCGTTTTCAAAGGCGAGCGACTCGAACGGTAGGTAGACCTCATAGAGGAGGTCGGTTAAATCAAGTGGCACTGACTTTGGCGCTTCACGCAGCTGATCGGTTTTTGCGAGATAGAGCATATCCTGAATCAGGTCCTTCATCTTACCGGATTCTTCGTCTATATAGTCTATCCATTTTCCTTCCTCTGCTATGGTTTTATCAGGGTGAGCCTTCAGAATATCTATATTTGCCTTTATTACGGTTAGCGGGGTCTTAAGCTCGTGGGAGGCATCTGCCGTGAACTGCTTTTGTCGTGTCAGGGATTCCTCGAGAGGCTTTGTAACCCAGTTTGCCTCGAAACTAGCTATAGTTCCTATAATAAGAGTTGTGAATATACCGACTAAAATCATTATTATGTTGAAAAACCTGATGTAACTCTTAAGGGCTGACATATCATAAAAGGCGATACGGTAGCCTCCATATGCGAGACCGGTCAATGCGTACTTTATTCGCCCATCTGATACTTTACCACCAGGCAGTCCTTCACTGATACATTTATCCGCCAGGTCTGTAAGGTCTGTTCTTGAGATGGAATAGCTTCCCGTGAATGCCTTGGTTATCTTGCCTTCTTTGTTCGTCTCTACCTCAAAAATGAAATGCTTAATTGAATCTGAGATGTCGGACTCGTTCGACAGCCTGTAGTGGACCGGAGCCCAGTCCTTGTCATCGCTGGAGCCAAGACAGGAAGCCAGGGCATCATCTACTTTACCCATATAGCTTGTCTCTATGGCGATAATGGAGAAAACATAAATGCATACAACAATAGCGACCGCCGAGATTATCTGAACTAAGATGAATCTCTCCTTGAGCGGCCGCAGTGTATCGCTGTTTGTCTTGGAAACGTTATTATTCGACATATCCTAATGTATAACCGATCTTACGGATGGTCTGAATGCAAATGCGGGTTCTTAAGAAAAGCAGCTTCTTTCTTAAAAATGAGATGTAAACCTCTACATTGTTACCGTCAATACCAATTTCACCGCCCCAGACCTTATCTATAAGCTGTTCCTTGGAAATGGTAGCGGTCGGATCCGTAAGGAGGAGTCTCATAATCTCGAATTCCTTCTTACCAAGAGTTACCCTTCTTCCGTTACATGAGAGAACAAATTTCACGAGGTCAAGTGAAAGGTCGCCATAGTGTAAAATGTCGATTGAGAGCGGAGTCTGACGCCTGGTGAGAGCACGCACGCGGGCAAGGAGCTCCTCAGGCTGGAATGGCTTTGTGAGGTAGTCATCAGCGCCGGCGTCAAGTCCCTGAACCTTACTTTCTACGCCGTCACGGGCAGTAAGTATGAGGACAGGAATATTTATATTCTTGCCGCGGACAGTCTTAAGGACTTCAATTCCGTCCATCTTAGGAATCATGAGGTCAAGAATAACAGCGTCATAACCCTTAGGCGCGCCCTCGATTGCCTTAAGCGCAGCCTCGCCGTCGTAGACAGCCTCAGTGTTGTAGCCCTGGTCCTCAAGGAGCTGTGTGAGTGCTTCGGAAAGGTTCTCTTCATCTTCAACAACTAATATTTTCATTGTATATCTCTCGCTTTCTAACATGTTTTTACATTGTTTAAGTTTAGTGTCTGCTGTACTCTATCTTATTTTATTTTAAGGTATATGTCAACACCTAAAGCATACTTATTTGGTATAGTATCAGAAAAAAAACTCCGGTTATATTATAGTATGAACTATTAGTATATTTGGTTGTTGGCAAATTCGATTGACTTTTTTTTGTAAAAAAGTTATTCTTTAGAAAAAGGGGTGATGACTATGATAGAGAAAGCTATAACAGCGGTGTCAGGTGGCAGGAATCTTACCTATTCCGAAGCCACTGACGCCATGAAGGAAATTGTCAACGGTACAGCCACACCGGCTCAGATAGGCGCCTACGTCACCGCTCTCCATATGAAGGGTGAGACGATCGATGAGCTTGCCGCCTCAGCCGAGGTAATGCGGAGTGAATCCAAGGCCTTTAACGGCAAGGGAGACATACTTGATATAGTCGGAATCGGCGGTGACGAGATCAATACCTTCAACATTTCAACAGCGGCCATGTTTGTTGTCGCGGCATCCGGCATTACAGTAGCTAAGCATGTCAGCCGAAGCTCCGCCAAGACCACAAATTCAGGCGACGTGCTTGTTAAGCTCGGCATTAACCTGAATGTCCCTGCGGCCGTGAGCGAGGAGCTTCTAGCGAATGACGGTCTCTGCTTCCTCTATGCGAATGAATACCATAAGGCCTTTGAGACAATCAATAAGGTAAAGAATGGTCTTGGCTTCAGAAATATGTTCAACACGCTTGAGGCCCTCTCAAATCCGGCCAGGGCTGATATGCAGCTCCTCGGAGTGACCGACCCTGAGCTCCTCGTGAAGATGGCTAAGGTCCTCTCTAAGCTTGGTGTTGTCCGCGGCCTTGTTGTCTGCGGAAATGATGAGATAGATGAAGTAACTCTGTCAGGCCCTACCTCTGTGTGTGAGATAAGGTACGGTGGCAGATTCGTAACCTACGAGATAAATCCTGAGGACTATGGCTTCAGGTTCTGCGAGCTTAAGGACCTCATGGGTGGCACGGTAGACGATAACGCGAAAATACTGACAGATATTCTTACCGGTAAGGAAAATGGACCTAAGAAGGACGTTGTGGTTTTAAATGCCGGTATGGCTATTTACCTCGGGAAGGATGGTTACGATATGGAACAGTCCTTCGATGAGGCGAGAGATATCATAGATTCTGGCAAGGCGTACGATAAGCTCGTGAAGTACAGGAATGACACAGCCCTGAAATCGTGATAATTATCGGTTAAAATGCACAACGAGAAGGACATATCATGCCTTTTTCATGTGCATTTTACATAAAATTCACATTTTTTTGAAAAATTTGAAAAAAAAGGGTTGCATTTTCCTTTTGAAGGGTGTATAATCTTATTCGTTCCTTGAAACAAGCGCTTCGGAAAACATTCCGAAAGGAACAAACAATTTCATATTGAATGCGCTATTAGCTCAGTTGGTAGAGCACCTGACTCTTAATCAGGGTGTCCAGGGTTCGAGCCCCTGATGGCGCATGCAAAGGTCCTTGTTTGACAGCTTAACTGTTGGGTGGGGGCTTTCTTTGTTGTCTGAGAAGAGGCCCCGCTTGCGAAGACGAAGGATGAGCGAAGCGAATCCCGAAGACTTCTCTTAAAAGAAAGGCAGTTTACTGCCTTTCTTCCGAGAAAGGAATTTATGAAAACAATAATTATTACCGGCGCAGGCCGCGGCATAGGCAAGGCAATCGCCCTTAAGTTCGCAAAGGAAGGCTTCAATGTTACAATTAACTGCAATCGGTCAGCTGATGAACTTAAGGTGACCGCCGACGAGATAATGAGACTTAATAAGGAATCGGAAGATAATATTCTAACTCTTCAGGGAGACGTCGGTGACTACAGCTTCGCTGAAGAGCTGGTCGCCAGAACCATAGAGAAATTCGGCAGAGTCGACGCTCTTGTTAATAACGCAGGCATTTCCTATATAGGTCTCCTTACCGATATGACAGGTGAAGATTGGAATCATGTCTTAACCACAAATCTCACAAGCATCTTCAATATGAGTAAATTTGCGGCGAGAGATATGCTACATTACCACGATGGCAGGATACTTAATATCTCGTCCATGTGGGGAAATGTCGGCGCTTCTATGGAAGTAGCCTACAGTGCGTCTAAGGGAGGCGTCAATTCATTTACAAGGGCCTTAGCAAAGGAGCTTGCTCCAAGCGGGATTTCTGTAAATGCTATAGCCTGCGGAGTCATTGACACTAAGATGAATGCCTGCTTCACCGATGAGGAGAGGACGGCCCTCATAGAGGAAATTCCTTACTGCCGGATGGGTGAGCCTTCGGAGGTTGCTGACCTGGCCTATAATATAATAACAGGTCCGGCTTACCTTACGGGGCAGATTATTACAGTGGACGGTGGTATGACCTGAATAGTAACGTTTACTTCCCTTAATGTTTCTTAATTGGCTTGCAAAATATTTATTTATACCTTATACTTGTAGAAGCACTATATAAAACTATAAGGAGAAGCTTTATTCATGAGAAAAACAATGAGATATATCGCCTGTACCATGGCAGCGGCAATGCTCGTAATGTCGGTACAGGCGGTACCTGCTAAGGCTGAGGTTAAGGCAGAAGGTTCACGGATCATTTCCGAAGCGATTAATCTTACTGCCGCTACGGGTATCAGGCTGTCAGTGAAGAAAACTACAATGTGGACGGGTAAAAGCCTGCAGTTAAAGGTCTATGGCACCACAAGGAAGCCTGTATGGAAAACCGGCAACAAGGAAATAGCGACCGTATCTAAGAACGGTAAGGTTACGGCAAAAGGCCCCGGGACAGTCAGCATTTCTGCCACAGTAGGTAACACTACGGTTGTATGCAAAATTAAAGTCAGACAGCCTTCCGTAACCGGACTTAAGTTTAAGAAAAAGATCGTAGTAATAGAGCAGGGGAAAACCTATAAGTCACAGCTGAATGTTACTCCGAAAAATGTTACCAAGCCACTTGTCAGCTGGTCATCGAGTTCTCGCGAGGTGGCTACCGTGGCAGGAGATGGAACTGTTACCGCTATAGCGGAAGGTAAAGCAAAAATCACCGCGAAAAAAGGCGGTATAAGTGATTACTATTATGTGTATGTAAAGCGAGGCGAGCTTGACAGCATATCATTTAAGAACACTACTGTTGCGTTGAAATCGGGCGAAAGATATTATCAGGATGTTATATCAAAGCCGGTTGGCTACGCGAACGAAGAGTTTTCATGGCAGTCAAGTAATGGTGATGTAGCTACGGTTAAGGAGGATGGTACTGTTATTGCCGGGAATACTGCCGGTACCGCAATGATTATTGCTACTTACACGGACCCTGATACAGATAAGGTACTTGCGTCTTCGTATTATACGGTAAATGTTTCGTTGGGCGAAATACAGGATTTCTCATTTGAAAAATCGAACGTAACGATGTTTCCGGGTGAGTTATTTACACCATCAATAACAACAGCGCCGCTTGGCTACGCCCTGACGGATTTCACCTGGAGAAGTGAGAATACCGGGGTTGCTAAGGTTCTAAGCGATGGCAGAGTGCAGGCTGTAGGAAATGGAACCACAAATATAATAGCGACCAGAGACAATGTCAGCAGATCCTTTACGGTAAATGTCGCTGTGGGAGCTTTGAGCGCCGATAAGACAAGCCTGAACCTTGTTTATGATTCGAATGACAATACAAATTACGGAAGTGGCGGTATAATACATATAACCAACCCAAGCAGATCGTCACTTTATTATACAACTCCAAGCGGCAGCTCAATCGAGTGCTCATGGGCCGACCCGGAGCCAAATAGCAAGGGAGCTTCTAAGGATGGGGCTGAATCCGCCGATCTTATAGTGAGAGCAGGCTCTGCAGGAGTGACCAATATTCTGATCTATGACAATAAAGGTCATGTACTGACTATTCCGGTAAATATTACAAATAAATAAAAACAGCGCCGCTTACGCGGCGCTGTTTTTAGGCGGTTACGAATATCTCAATTCCGATTCCGATGAGAATCAGTCCTCCGAGGATGGTAGCCTTATCGGAAAGCCTCTCGCCAAATTTTCTCCCGAGCAGGATTCCCGCCCGACAGATTATAAATGTTACAAGGGCTATAATGAGCGAACAGACGAAAGCTGACACAGCGTTATAATCCGCGATTGTAAATCCTACAGAGAGGGCATCTATGCTGGTCGCGATTCCCTGGATTATCAGTTCCTTCGCGGTCACGGAGTGGGCCTCTATTTCTGTTTCTTCCTTATTCCTGAAGTCCCGGATTCCCTCTATCAGCATCTTGCCGCCTATATATAGCAAAAGGATAAGAGCTATATATGGGATAAATTTCTGGAATTCCGTAAATGCCTTCGCGGCGCTTGATACACAGACCCAGCCTATCATAGGCATAGCGAACTGGAAGGCGGCAAACGTTCCCGCTATCAGGTTCTTACGCCCCTGCTTCATTTCAGGGTCGGCGAGGCCATTTACAATTGAGACCGAAAAGGCATCCATGGCGAGCCCCACGCCAAGGAGTATACTGTTTATGAAAAATGCGAAGTTCATAGCTCCTCCAAAGGGTATTAGCGTTTATTGTCTTCTTATTCTATCCCTATTGAGAAAATAAGTCAACAGTAACATTATTTATAACTTATAATTATATCAACCATAACGAAATAATAATATCCAAATACTTGCAATTCATGGCGACATGATGTAGAATAATAAAAACTTAAGTTTGTAAATAATACAAAGATACATGTCAAGGGCGGCATAGCAGAAAGCTATGCTGCCCTTGCTTAGTTAAACGCAAATGGGGAAACCCAGGAAAGGGAGTAAAAATGAAAAAGCTTTTATCACGTTCTTTATCGGCACTTCTTGTAGCGTCAATGCTCGTAGGCTGCGGCAGCTTATCAGGAGCGGCCTCAGGATCAGCAGGAGCAGGCAGCTCTTCAGGTACCGCAACTTCAGGCGCAAGCAGCTCAACTTCTGAAGCTTCCGCAGAAAGCGCATCATCAGGCTCCGCAAGTACAGATGCGGGCAGCGCGGCAGGCACAGAGGTTCTCCGGGTAGGAATGGAGTGTAACTATGCCCCATTTAACTGGACCACAACCACCGAGACTGACACAACGAAGCCTATCGAGGGTGGCGACTTCGCGGATGGCTACGACGTTGTAATTGCTACAAAGCTCGCCGAGGCGACAGGCAAGGAAGTTCAGATAGTAAAGCTTGACTGGGACAACCTCATCCTTTCACTTAAGAATAATCAGATAGACGCTATCATCGCCGGCATGACAGATACACCGGAGCGTGAGCAGGAGGTCGCCTTCACCTCTCCTTATTATGAGTCAGAAGAGGTCATGATTGTCAAGAAGGATGGCAAATACGCCGGCGCTACGAGCATACAGGACTTCTCGGGCGCTACCGTTCAGGGCCAGATGAATACGGTATACGATGAAGTCATAGATCAGATAGAGGGTGTAACTCACCAGCCTGCGGCTGAAACCTTCCCTGCAGCTATCCAGGCCCTTCAGGCGGGAGCCGTTGACGGTGTCGTATCAGAGCTTCCTGTCGCGAACGGCGTGGTTGCCGCGAACAGCGACCTTGCTATTATAAGATTTGATGAGGGCAAGGGCTTCGAAGCTGATACCACGGTTTCTGTTGCCGTGAGAAAAGAAGATACAGAACTTAAGGACGCGCTTGACAAGGCACTTTCAGACATTTCAGTTGACGAGAGAAATAAGCTGATGGAGGAAGCAGTGGAACGCCAGCCTGCTAATGAGTGAGTATGTTTTTTGAAAATTGCGCAGATATTTTAAATAAGTACGGGTCAAGCCTAGCGCTTGGCCTCCGTACCACCCTTCTGGTTTCCCTCCTCGGAACCGCCTTCGGCCTTATTATAGGCCTTATAGTAGGCGGCTTCCGGGCGGCGAAGCTTGACATTTCCGCGGGTCCTGCCGCGGTTTTTTTAAAAAAGCTTTTCGATGTAATCGCTAATATTTACATTGCTGTTTTCCGTGGGACCCCTATGATGGTTCAGGCGGTATTTATTTACTATGCCCTGCTAAATGTAGTCCACTGGACCGGCCTGCAGGCGGCGATTGTCGTAATCAGTATAAATACAGGCGCCTATATGTCTGAAATAATCCGCTCGGGAATTCAGGCTGTCGACCCGGGTCAGATAGAGGCGGCGAGGAGTCTCGGTATGAGCAACTCCCAGACTACATTCGGAGTTGTCCTTCCTCAGGCGATAAAGAACGCCTTTCCCGCAATCGGAAACGAGCTCATAGTAAATATCAAGGATTCATCTGTTCTTATGATTATATCTATCACGGAGCTCATGTTCCAGGCGAAGAGTATAGCGGGCTCGACATTTCATTTCACAGAGACATACTTTATTGAGGCGATGATATATCTTGCGCTTACGACGATCGCTACGATTGCGCTTAATATTATCGAGAAGGAAATGAGGAAGCCAAGGAACACGAAGATTTCGCTGCCCATGAGCGATACGGATTTGAAGAGCATTGAGTTTGCTGAGCTTAAGAAGGGGAAGAATTGATATGGCAGAACCTTTAGTTGAAATAAAAAATATCCACAAAAACTTTGGAAGCCTCGAGGTCTTAAAGGGAGTTGATTTTTCCGTAAACCCGGGAGAGGTGGTCTGCCTTATAGGCCGTTCAGGCTCGGGCAAATCCACCCTCTTGCGTTGCATAAATCTGCTCGAGAAGCCGGATATGGGCGAAATTAAGGTGTTTGGCAAAAATATCATGCAGATAAGAAATGTAAATGAATACCGTTCTGAGGTAGGCATGTGCTTCCAGCAGTTCAACCTCTTCAATAACATGAATGTGCTTAAGAACTGCACCTATCCACAGATGAAGGTGAAGAAGGTGAGCCATGCGGATGCCATCCGCACTGCGGCATTTTATCTGAATAAGGTCGGTATGCGTGAGTTCGCGGGAGCGAATGTAGCCACGATTTCAGGAGGTCAGAAGCAGCGTGTCGCAATAGCCAGGGCTCTCTGTATGCAGCCGAAGCTCATGCTCTTCGATGAGCCTACGAGTGCCCTTGATCCCGAGATGGTAGGTGAGGTCCTTAACGTAATGAAGAATCTCGCGAAGGAAGGCCTCACCATGATAATCGTAACCCACGAGATGGGCTTCGCGAGGGAAGTCGCTGACCGGGTCGTCTTCATGGATCAGGGTAAGATAGAAGAGCAGGGCAGCCCCGACGATCTCTTCAACCACCCAAAGAGCGCAAGAACCGCCGACTTCCTGAAGGCTGCGGTGAATAAAGGGGATTGAGGCTATTTGAGATTTCTGAATTTGATATAACAGAGATTTGTAGAATTTGAGAAGGATATAATAAATGCCCCTCTTTATGCAGCGTACTGCGTTAAGGGGGACATTTATTTAAACTTTGACTAATCAATGAGTTAATAATCTAATTTTAGCTCGCTAATAAAAAGGTATATGCCGCAAAACGATTATTTAGCCAGACAACGCAGCTAGAAGCTATTCAACAACGTTTTCGATAACATTCTCTTTAGCTAAAGTTGAATCTGCAGAAATTTCAAATGGAATCTTCTTTTGCTTAACAATTGCTCTCAAATAAACAGTAATCGCAGTAGATAGGGTTAACCCCATCTCACTGCAAATCTTTTCTGCTTCCCATTTGAGATCTTGATCGACACGAAAATTAACCTGTGCCATAGTAATACCCCCTTTTTTTATTTATTGATAATCATCTTTACTTCAAATTATAAAGACTGATATATTATACAACACAGAAAGAAAACTGTCAAGGCCAAATGATTGCTTTCTAACGATGGCTGTCAACTATCAGTAATTGTCAAGGTAGTTGTAACATAAATGTTGCTATACAATGTATAGCAGATTACATTCAAGAAAAGTATTGACAACGAGAAAATATTGTGTATAATAATACATATAAACTAAAGTGGATGTTTGGTTTATATGTACTATTATATTACTATTAGAAAGGTAAAACAACAATGAGCCTTATTCAAGAGATGCATTATAAAGCGAAAAAACCTGAAGAGACAGTTAATAAACTCATTGCATTTGCTGCATAATTTGAGCTAGCTGCTTAAGAGAGGCAGAACAGGCATCAACGATAACGGTTAGTTGGTGCCTGTTAAAGTTAATTAAAGGATTAAAGTTGGTGAAAAATGAATAACGCTATAGAAATTGTTAACGTATATAAATCGTTTGCGAAAAACGAGGTATTACATAATATTACTTTGCATATCGATAGTGGAGAAATATTTGGACTTATAGGACCTTCCGGAGCAGGTAAAACTACATTAATGAAACTTCTGATAGGTTTGATAAAACCAACCAAAGGTGAAATTTCTGTCCTTGGATGCAATAATATTATACATAATAGAAATTTATATTCTGAATTTGGCATTTTGCTGGATTCTGATGGGTTATATGATAGACTAACTTGTATGGATAATTTAGTATTATATTCACAATTATACAGTATTGATAATGCTAAGAAAAGGATTCATCTATTAATGGATAGAGTGGGACTTAATGGTTGTGAAAGGAAAAAAGTTTCAACATTATCAAAAGGCATGAGACAGAGACTTGTATTGGCTAGAGCACTCTTGCATAATCCAAAAATAGTTTTTCTTGACGAACCAACCTGCGGCCTGGATCCGGCAACTACAGTGAAGATACATGAATTGATGCTTGATATGAAGTCGCAAGGAATAACGATATTTCTAACAACTCATAATATGAATGAAGCTAATACGATGTGTGATGAAATTGCCCTGCTAAATTTCGGGCGTGTTCTAGAACATGGCAATCCCAAAGATATTTGCTTTAAACATCGTAAAAAAGATATTATTAGTGTTAGATGTAAGAATGGGGAAGTACGTGAGTTTGTATCTCGTGAATTCTATGAATATATACGGCAAAGCAATGATACGGATAGTATATTGAGTATTCATTCAGTTGAGCCAAATTTAGAAGATGTCTTTATTGAACTGACAGGAAAGGGACTGGCGTGATGAATATGAACCATGTATTTGCAATAATGATGAAGCAGTTTAAAGACTCAATTAGAAATAAAATGATAATTGTAGTATTTTTTATGTTCCCAGTTCTTGCATTAGCGTTTAGCTACTTACTACCTACAAATGAATTGATTCCAATATTGCCTTCTTTTGAGACAATGAATACAGTGATGATGCCTATAATATTTATGTCGTCTATTGTTGCGGAAGAAAAAGAAAAAGGTTCCTTACGTATGCTTATTATGTCGAATGTAACTCCAACAGAATATTTAATAGGTATAGGAATATCGGTATATACACTTTCAATAATAAGTACATTACTATTTTTGCCTTTTTATAACGCTTCATTGAAACAATCAATAGTTTATTTAGTGATATCCTCCACTGGAATTTTAATTTCGATGACCATTGGCGCTATAGTGGCTTTAATTTGTAAAAATCAAATGAGCGTTGGACCAATGACTGCGCCAATATCCATGATAATAGGTCTTTTACCTATGTTTGCCACATTGAATCCTAAGATGAAAGGTGTAGCGTATATTTTCTATTCGTATCATATTAGAGAGGGACTTATGATGTTTCAATTTTCAAATTCATGGAAACCATTTGCTGTTGTACTAGCGAATTTTATTATAATCGCTATTTTATTTGCATTGACATATCGTGGGAAAGGAATGCAGGATGAATAAGATTGCTCGTTATGAGTGTGTAGACCCTTTATCAAATATTTACTATGATAGGAAGACAGGTAATATTATACATAACCTTGAATTAGACAAAAAAGATGATATTTTTTATAAGCAAAACATTTGCATATATCCTTGGAACGTTATAAGTAAAATTTATACTAGCAGGCTAGTGACAATAATATATGTAACACTCTCTCTGTCACTATATTTTGCTTTCATATGTTTTACCATTAACAAAATACGGAAAGAAATGCTTGAGTTTAAAATATACCCTTTGATTCTGTACACCCCTTTATTTATTGTGTTATCTATTATTTTACACGAATTCTCTCATGCAATGTCGGCAATTAGCTTTAATGGGATTGTAACTGAAATGGGAATTTGTAAGGGCCATTTGGGCCTGAGGTATTACACCAGAGCTTTTTGGCAAAATAAATCTAAAACTGCGCGGGTTATTTATTATCTATCCGGCCCTGCACTTAACAGTGCTGTATTTGAAATTTCTGCCATATTATTTGTTTATATAAATAATGGAATGCTTTTTATGATTATGGCTATTAACGGGGCATTGACATTTTTTAATGCGTTTCCATTGATAAAAGATAATGATGGAAATAAGGCTATAAGAGTACTGCTGAGAAAGTTATAATATAAGAGTCATAATTAAGCAACATCCATTCAATGATAAAAAATTCAAGAAAAGAATAGATTCATATTAGCATAGCGTAGGATGGCTACCCTACGCTATGCTATGTTGTATATACAAGCTTCTCCGGTTCATATACAGAAGGCAGCATAGAGAGGTACAGTTTTTATGCCGTTCTCAAAGCCGAAGTTCTTCGCCGATAGCTTAATGGCATAGTCAGGCTTGAAGGTATCCATATAGACCTTCAGGCTCTTGGCCTTAGTATTGTCAGCGGATTTCACTTCAATCGGTATCAGTCTGCCTTCACGCTGAATTACAAAGTCAATCTCCGCTCCACGCTCTGACTCCCAATAATAGGTATCGAAACCATTAATCGTAAGCTGTACATTTACATAGTTTTCTGCCATACCACCTTTGAAATCATCAAGCTCGTCTACCATATAGAGCACATCATTCGCGGCTAAGTCCTTTTTGGCGGCAAGCAGGCCCATATCAGAAATATATATCTTAAAGGCATCTATATCACGGTAATTTTCAAGGGGCTTCTTTATCTGCTCAACCTTATATACCTTCGAAACTATGCCTGACAGGCAGAGCCATTCTATAGCGTTCTCAAATTCAGAAGCCCTCCCGCCTTTTTTTATAAGCTTGTATTGAAAGCGAGTGTTCTTTTTTGAAAGCTGAACAGTGATATTGTCGTACACGAGTCTTGTTTTCTTAATTTGGTTGAGATTATTATATTTACTCATGTCATTAAGATAGCTGCTTAAGATGGTATCCTGCGTATGACGCACAAGTATATAATCCTTTGTCTCGGCAAACTGCAGGACGCATTCCGGCATGCCGCCCACCACAAGATACTCACGATAAAGCTTCATGGCAGCATCATGAAGCGCAGCAGGTAAAGGCTTATCAGTCCGGAAACTCTGCTGTATCTGCCCTACCAGAGCTTCCTCGCCTAAAGCCAACATAAACTCCTCCATATCCATAGGATAGAGGGTGATCATATCAACCTTTCCTACAGGAAAAGAGAATTTTTCCCTGTTTACCGCTACCCCAAGCAAGCTTCCAGCAACAATAATATGATAATCCTTGGCTTCTTCGGCAAAGTATTTCAGTGAAGTCAGCGCCCTTTCGGAGAGCTGAACCTCGTCAAATACTATTAGTGTCTTCTCCGTCACTATTGTCTGCCCTGCGATATGAGACAGTATAGGAATCAGGTAATCCGGGCTGATATCCTCCTCAAATGTCTCATTAAGCTTTGGATTGGTCTCAAAATTAAAATAAGCCACATTATCATAATAGGTTCGCCCGAACTCTAAGATGGTATAGGTCTTGCCAACCTGTCTGGCGCCCTGTATGATCAGTGGCTTACGATATTTACTATCCTTCCACGCTTCTAAATAGCTCATAATCTTTCTATACATAGGCAATCCTCCTGTAAGAGTTTGCCTATAGTATAACATTTATTCGCGTAATATTCAAGGAATATTTATTATGAATTCACACTAAATTGCACGAATAATTACAGTTCACGTCATGATAGGACACTAATCACAAGAAATATGCTCTTTCGATCCGGAAAAATATTTCAAATCTCCCCCGGCTCGTTCTTACTGATAATTTCCATAAACTGGTACTCCGGCACAGGCTTCGAGAAGTAGTACCCCTGGATATAATCGCATCCTAGGTCCTTGATTCCCCTTGCCATCTCAAGAGTCTCCACACCCTCAGCGAGGAGCTTCGCGTCAGTCGCCTTGGAGGTCGTGACGAGGCTCTTTAATAACTTGTAGGCCCGGTCACGGTCAGGCACATCCATAAATGCCGGTTGGACGACGGACTTGTCAAGCTTTATTATAGAAAACGGCATAGTAATTATTCTCATAAGAGAAGAGTAGCCCGTTCCGAAATCATCGAGGGAAAAATGAATTCCGTGGTCGTTTAATTTCCGCATATTTGCGTCAGCCGTTTCATTGGGACTCTGGGCCGCAGTCTCGGTTATTTCAAGATTAAGCTGCGTCGGGAATATTTTATATTTTCTGAGGCAGTTATTTATTCTCTCATAGAGATTTTCCTGGACGCACTCAACCATAGAGAGATTCACCTCTATATATTCTATCCCGTATTTGGAAATGTGGTTCTCTGCAATCATACGGCACACACTGTCGATTACGAAATCACCAATATTTAATATAAGCGAGCTCCTCTCCGCGATAGGAATAAATATTTCCGGCGAAATAAATTTCCCGTTTTCATCCCGCATACGAAGCAGGGCCTCGGCTGAGGTATATTTTCCCGTATGAATATTGTAAATAGGCTGATAGTAGACCTCGAGACGGCCCTGATCTATGGCGGTCATTACCGTTTCCTCTATATCGAACATATTTACTTCTTTTTTGATGTTTAAATCCTTGATGTGGAGAATGGCATTCGGCTTTTCTTCGATACTCCTCGATTCCATGAGCTTGTCTAAGAGCGAGCGGAGAGGCTTGACGCCATTTATATCCGCGGGGCTCTCGAAGAGGACGCTCGTTGAAATGACCGGAATGACATTATTCTCGCTTGTGCAGAACTTTTCAAGGACTCTCATAAATTTTCTGAAAGCCTCATCAGCGTAATCCTTGTCATACTTTGAGAATACCGCTATATATTTTCCTTCCTCGAGCTTGAAGACCATAATTTCCTTCTCGTAAGGCTTCAGTGTCTCCATGAAGACGGATTCACGCTTAGTTATTTCACCCTTACCGACGGTATTTACAATTAAATCCACGTTATTAAGTACACTTGCGATATAGTATGTCGGCTGTTTTACGTTTATTTTTCTCGTAAATACAGGTAAAAATGCCTGGCGGTTCATGAAAACCGACCCGTTAGAATAGTATTCCGCCGGGTCATTTAGCATAAAATACGTGAGCGCAAGGCATATAGCGATAACGAAGGGTTCAATTGAGTAATTAAAATATACCGCGTTCGCTATACTGCCGAAGAAGCCAACCGCCATAATCATTGAAATGATAAGTATACGGTCATTTGAAAGCGTGTCCGATATCTGTCTTACAATCACGATTACAAGTACCGGGTAATAGATGTAGAGGATGAATAGAAGTGAATCAAGCCATCCCGTCTGATAGTATCCGGCGCTGTCAACGTAAAATAGGGCCTTAGAACTGAAGTTCCATATGAGAACGGAAATCGACACAATGAGCGGTGGAGCGATATAAAGAAAAATTCTCCTTAACTGTATTCTGAAGTCGGTAAGCGTAAGCATGAAAATGGTCCAGCCTATAATCAGGGTGTGGTAGGCTATGACCATGAGGAATCGCAACACGTAAACGAGGGTTGGATTTCGCCCGTCGGCGTGCGCCGTTCCTATACAGATTAGGGATGTTACGATTTCCGAGTACACAAGGAAAATGTATAGGCGGTTCCGGTCATCCTGCCTCTTCTTGCGGAGATAATAGACCGCGATAATTACAAGGCAGAGCATTATGGAAGCGACTGAGTAGTATATTCTTGGTTCATCCATTCATATCACCTCCCTCAAGAAATCCGGTAAGCTCCTCCATAGGTATCGGCTTGCTGTAATAATATCCCTGTAGCAAATCGCAGCCTATATCAAGGGCGTAACGTTCTTCCTCTTCATTTTCTATGTGTTCCGCTTTGACCGTGAATCCCAGCTCCTTTAGATTCTTCACGGAAGTACGAAGCATCCTGTCCGCTGTCGGATTCATTTTTGCCTCCGCGGTTAGATGGCGGTCGATAGTGACTACATCAACGGGGGTGTTAGAGAGGGCCTTCTCATTCGTGTAACCGTTTCCATAGTTTTCCATTACAAATGAGAAGCCCATCTCCTTCATCATGCGGACGCTTTTTGTGACCATATCCTCGTATGAGATTATCATGTCCTTAATTATAACGAAGCGAATCATGGACCTTGGAACATGATAGTAGTCGACAAATTTGGCGAGTCTTTCCGCCTCATCCGCACGTAGGAGTTCGGGAAGCGACATTATGATTTCTATTGTCTTTATTCCGTACCTCGTGAGGTCATTTTCACTCATGAATTTAAGGAGCTTCGCAAGGGACAGCCTGCTTACCAGGCTTGCGGTGCCGTTTGTCTGCGCAATCTGAAGGACCTCCTTGGCAGGCACTAAGCCAAGCTCCGTGACCGAGAGATCGAGCTCGCTCTGAAGGGTGTCTATCTTCCCTGTCGCCGCGTTTTTAACAGGAAGAAAATGGAAAATGATGGAATCGTCTTCCTTGGCAGTCTCAAGCTTAAGGGCGATTAGCTTGGTGCGCTTGATACCGTTGATGTCGAGGTCTTCTATATTGAGAGAGTCTATAGAATCCGACTCTGCCTTGACCTTGACAAGCTGGAGTATATCCTGCATGGTTTCTACGTCCCGCACATCATTTGGCATAGAGAGGAGGCAGGTGCACTGGTTGAATTTTATGGTATAGCTTCCCCACTCAAAGGGGTCCTCGAAGCGGTCGGTTATGGCTTCGGTGGCAAATTTTGAGTACTGCTTAATCTCGTAGTTAAAGCCTGATTGTATTGTGAGGGCATACTCGCCCCGTTCCAGGGCATAGGCAGTGATATTCGGCGAAAGGCCTGTGAGAAATTTTCCGACGAGGACGAGCAGTCTGTCTGTATTCGCGTCGCCGATCTGCTTGTCCCAGGCTTCTAGATTCCTGATGCAGATGACGATAATATTCATCCGTTTTTTCCTCTGGGCCTCGACACGGAACTTTATGAAAAATGAATCGGCGTTCTGAAGACCGGTGATGTTATCCATGAACTCTGAAGGACTCTCAAGCGTTATGTAGAGGGCTAAAATCGCGAGCGAAAGGCAGAAATTGGCAAGCAGGAGTTCGGGTACAAAATACTGAATGATATTTGCGATAAGAGGCAGAAACTGCATGGACAGCAGGGATATATAACGGTCCTTCCTGATTGTTTTTCGGAATTTTATGGTGAAGAAGAATGTGGAGCCGAAGTACATGAAGGCGCAGAAGTAGAGAAGCCATATGAGCGAGCCCCTGTGGTAAGCCCCGTCTTCTGTCATGTAGAACATTTTCTTTGTGAATGGATTGGTAGCGAGCAGAATCAAGGCAAGGACGTAGAAAATGGAGATGGAAAGCCAGGTAGCCTTCAGCGAGGGCCTTGATTCAAGCGTTTCTATAAAGTACATGGTAAAAATGAGAACGCAGGTCAGATGAAAGAAGAAGAAAATATAGTCGGAAACGAGGGCGTGAAATGCGCTGATGCCTAAGGAATTCATCTGATCTCTCGAAAGGGATCCCATGAGGGAAGCGATAGCCGAAAAAAGGCCATAGACAACTATAGCCAGAAAAAGCCTGCTTCTTTTCAGCTGCAGGTTTCTTCTGATTGCGATCGTGTACAGAATGACACCATATACAGGTAAGGCGGCTACATCGAAATAATATATATAATGCATACTTTTACCTCGTTTAAGGTCCGACATACATATATCTGATAACTATTAAAAATCTTTAAGCCCTAAGTATATGATACCATATTTCTGTAATTTTTCAAGTACTAATCGTGATTCCGTGTCTGGCTCACACAGTGAAGCTGTGGGTGCCTGACTCGGAATAGGAGATAGCCAAAGCTAATATTTCCACCATCTCATCCACATTTTTCTTCGATATGGTAAGCGGCGGCACGAACCTTATTATATTCGTCCCCGCATTTATAAGGATAAGCCCCTTATCCATAGCCTTATTTATAATCTCTCCCACAGGCATATTAAACTCAAGCCCCTGCATAAGCCCCATGCCACGGTGGGCTATGATGCAGTCATGCTTGCCCATGAGCTCATCTAACTTCTCCGAGAGGTATGGCGCGACAGTCTTCACATTTTCAAGGATATGAAGCTCTTCGAATATATCAAATACCTTGCTTACAGCGGCGCAGGCAAGGGGATTTCCTCCATAGGTGCTTCCGTGGTCGCCCGCGGAGAGAGAGTGGGCGCCGACCTTCTCAGTCATCGCGAAGGCACCTACAGGCACCCCGCAGCCGAGGGCCTTGGCGCTCGTAACCACGTCAGGCCTTATGCCATACTGCTCGTAGGCGAACATGGTTCCCGTCCGTCCCATCCCGCACTGAATCTCATCAAGAATAAGAAGGATATCCCTCTCATCGCAGATCCTTCTAAGCTCCGTTAAAAATGCCCTGTCCGCAGGATAAATTCCTCCTTCTCCCTGAACCGTCTCAAGGATAATGGCGCAGGTCTTATCCGTAATCTGTTCCTTCACGCTTTCGATATCGTTCATATCAGCGAACCTGATATTTCCAATCATCGGTTCAAAGGCCTCACGGTAGTGGGGATTTCCTGTAACGGAGAGGGCCCCGAAGGTTCTCCCGTGGAAGCTGTGATTCATGGCAATAATTTCGTGATCTGTCTTCCCATCCTTAAGGAAGGCGTACTTTCTCGCTGTCTTAAGGGCCCCTTCTATGGCCTCTGCTCCGGAGTTTGTGAAGAAAATACGGTCCATGCCGGAAGCCTTCTTGAACTTTTTAGCCGCTTCTATAGCAGGCACATTATAGAAATAATTTGATGTATGGATAATTTTGTCAATCTGCGCCTTCAGGGCATCGTTATAGGTCTTATTATTGTAGCCGAAGGCGAATACAGCGATTCCCGCGACGAAGTCGAGGTATTCCTTCCCATCCGTGTCGTAGAGCTTTACCCCGTCGCCGTGATCGAGCACAATCTGGAAACGGTTGTAGGTGTGAAGCAGGGCCTTCTCGGCGTCAGCAATGTAGCTTGTCATATTTTCACTCATTTTTTCTCCTTCTCCTTCATGAACATGGTTCCGATTCCGTGATCGGTAAAGAACTCAAGCAAGAGTACATGCGGCACCCGGCCGTCGAGGATGTGAACCCGGTTCACCCCGTTTCTTGCGGCATCGACGCAGCCCGCGATCTTAGGAAGCATGCCGCCTCCGATTACCCCCTCATCAATAAGCTTGTCAGCCTCGTCGCAGGTGAGGCGGGAGATGAAGGTGCTCTTGTCATTTATATCCTTATATACGCCGTCTATATCGGTTAAGAATACGAGCTTCTCTGCCCCGACAGCCTTCGCGATGGCGCAGGCCGCGTCATCTGCGTTAATGTTGTATGTGTCGTAATTTTCATCATACCCGATAGGGCAGACTACAGGCACTATGTCATCATCCATGAGATTTGTAAGGATGGAAGGGTCGACATCGGTAATCTCTCCCACGTAACCGAGGTCTGCGTTCCTCATCTTTTTCTTCTTAACCTTAAGGAGGCCCGCGTCCTTTCCGGAAATGCCGACCGCCCTTACGCCGACTGATTCTATCAGGGCCACAAGTCCCTTATTTACACGGTTAAGGACCATTTCCGCTATTTCCATGGTCTCCTCGTCGGTAACTCTGAGGCCGTTCACAAACTTCGGTTCCCCGCCTGTCTTCTTTATCCAGGTTGAAATGGCCTTCCCGCCGCCGTGGACTATGATAGGCCTGAAGCCTACAAGCTTGAGGAGTGACACGTCCTTTATGACATCCCGCTTAAGCTTTGGCTCCGTCATGGCGGAGCCACCGTATTTTACGACTACGGTCTTGCCTGAAAATTTCTGTATATATGGAAGGGCCTCTATGAGGACCTCCGCCTTCTTCTTGATTTCGTCGAGATTTTCCATACTTCTCCTTCTTTGTTAGGCCTGTTTATCGAACGAGATAAAGGGCTTAGCTCCTGTAATCAGCGTTTATCTTCACGTAATCGTAGGTTAGGTCGCAACCCCAGGCTGTGGCACTCTCAATACCCGAGCCCATGTCAGCGATCGCGGTAACTTCCTTGGCTGAGAGAATCCTGCTAGCCTCCTCTTCACTGTGTTCCTTCTCATTTCCATTCGTGAAAATGAGCTGCTTACCGTAATCGCTTTCTATGTAGAGGTCTACCTTCGCGGGATCAAACTTCACTCCCGAATACCCGAGGGCGCAGAGGATTCTCCCCCAGTTCGCGTCATGGCCGAAAATGGCCGCCTTCGTAAGATTAGAGCAGATAACTGACTTTGCGAGAGTCCTTGCGTTTTCCTTGGTGTCAGCGTTTATGACCTTCACCTCGAAGAGGGCAGTGGCGCCCTCACCGTCACCCGCGAGCATCTTCGCAAGTTTTTCGCAGATATAATTGAGGGCATTTTTAAATACCTCGTAATCATTTCCCTCTTCGGTGATTTCTGCATTTCCGGCCTCGCCGTTCGCAAGAACTATGAGGCTGTCGTTTGTGGACATGTCCCCGTCGACACTTATCATGTTAAATGTATCGACCACGACGGAGCTTAATGCCTTCTGAAGCATGTCGTGACTTATCGCCGCATCAGTGCATACGTAGCAGAGCATGGTGCACATATGCGGGTGAATCATGCCCGAGCCCTTAGCCATGGCACCCATGTGACAGGTCTTGCCGCCTAGTTCGAATTCGACTGCGACCTCCTTGCTGTGGGTGTCGGTTGTGATTATCGAAGCAGCCGCGTCGCCTGCGCTTTTAGCGTCATTCCCAAGCGCGGGAGCGAGGATGTCTATCCCGTGGCTTAGTATATCAAAATTTATCTGAGGCCCGATAACACCGGTTGAGCCGAGAATTACCGATTCTTCGGGTATGCCTAGGACCTCAGCGGTCTTCTTAGCGGACTTCTTACATATATTAAGGCCCTCAGCCCCTGTACAGGCATTCGCTACGCCTGAATTAACGACTACTGCCTGAATCTTGCTCTTCTTAACAGCTTCCCTGTCGTAGGTGACAGGAGCCGCCTCAACCACGTTCGTGGTGAATACTCCCGCCGCATTCGCCGGAGTACCGGTGAAAACCATCGCCATGTCCTTGCGGTCGCCCTTTCTAAAGCCCGCATGGACTCCCGCTGCCTTAAAACCCTTTGCGGCACACACGCCGCCCGTAACTTCCCTAATTTCCATACATTACCCCTATAATCCCATATTTTCTTTAAACCCAAACATTATGTTCATATTCTGCACCGCCTGCCCTGCGGCCCCTTTGACGAGGTTATCTATAGCCCCCATCATGATGACCCTGCCGGTTCTCTCATCCACCTTGAACCCTATATCAACATAATTAGTATGCTCCACCCACCTCGTCTCAGGATACTTTCCATCCGGCAGCAGCCTGATGAAATATTCATCCTTATAGTATTTCTCATAGGCAAGCTTTATATCCTCACTTGTAGGCAGAGTCCCATGATTTTTCACGAGACTCGCGTACTCTGTAGCGAGAATCCCCCTCATCATGGGAACTAAATGAGGCGTGAAGTTAATGGTAATCGGATGACCGCAGGCGTATCCAAGCTGCTCCTCAATCTCAGGAGTATGCCTGTGACTTGCGACCCCATAAGGCTTCGCCGACTCATTTACCTCAGAGAAGAGATTAGCGACCTTCGCCCCACGCCCCGCTCCCGTGACACCCGAGAGGGCATCCACGATAAGTGAATCCGGGTCTATGAGCCCTTCCTTTACAAGCGGGTAGGCAGTGAGGATAGAACAGGTCGTAAAGCACCCCGGATTCGCTATGAGTCTCGCTGATTTAACCTTATCCCTGTTTATTTCTGAAAGCCCGTATACAGCCTCAGCTATGAACTGCGGCGCCTTGTGGTCTATCTTATACCATTTTTCGTATATTTTTACATCCTTCAGCCTGAAGTCAGCCGAAAGGTCTATGAACTTCGCCTTGGTAAGAAGCTCTTCATTTATCTCGGAAGCGAGATATCCCTGTGGTGTCGCCGTGAAAATGACGTCCGCCACATCAGCTATCTTCGCAAGGTCATCCTCCTTACACTCATCGTCAGCTAAGCTTCTGAGATTCCCGAATATATCAGAAAAATTCTCTCCCGTGTAGCTTCTCGATCCGTACCAGACGACCTCCGCCTCAGGGTGATGGGCTAAGATCTTCGCAATCTCAGCCCCCGCATAGCCCGTAGCGCCAACAATCCCAACCTTAATCATAATCCGCTCCTTCATGCGTGGTGAATATATATACATCAAAGAATAATACAACTCTCTTCAAAAATCAACCCTATTATACAACAGTTATAGCAGATATGCAAGAAAATAATGTATAATTATACATACAATATTCACACCTTGACTTTTATTCGGGCCAAATAGTAAAATAAATGTGGACTTAAACCGAAGGCGAAAGGAGAGTATATGTTAACTTTAGAGGCTAATGAATGGGTATTTCTTAATAACCTGATTTATACAATAAATTCTGAATCTGACGAAATAAAGGTTCGAAAAGCAGTCCTTGAGCGTCTTCGCATGATTATTGATTACGACGCTGCCGATTTTTTTGTTTCAGGAAAAGCATTTTTAATAAGCGATAAGGAATGTCTTGCGGATCCGGTGTATTTTAACTGCGTGAAGAATCTTTCCGCTGAATACGACAGCAAGGATTACAGCCGAGGTGTCATGTACAGCGGGAAAGCCAGCGTATATAGGGAAACTGATATCATTTCCGATGAGGAAAGAAAGCAGACGGATTATTATAAGGCTATATATGTGGCGAACCGCTGGCATTATTCTCTCCAGATGGTTTTCGCCATGAATGGGGTTTTTCTTGGCGCTGCGTCATTTTACAGAAATGTCGGCAAAGCGGATTTTACCTACGAGGATGTATTTATCGCGGACTCACTGAAGGACCATATTTCTCTTCGCCTCTATAATGAAATGCTTAAGCGATCGGATGAGGCGGCAGTAAAGCCTTCTGTAAATGAGGTTGCGGAAAAATACAATCTGACGAAGCATGAGAAAATAATCTTAAGACTCCTTATGGATGGTAAAAGTCATCCTGAAATCTGCGAGGAATTAGTAATAACAAATAATACTCTTAAGAAACATATTCAGAACATATACAGGAAAATCGGTGTTACCGGACGGGTAGATTTGTTTAAGAAAATAAGAGAAAAGGAATAAGAGCTACCTCAGACTCCTTCCGTCACTGCTTCGCAGTGACGGAAGGAGCCTTATATGGGAGTGTTTATTTAGCTCTGCAGTACGAAGTCTTCTTTGCCGTGCTTGCAGATAGGACACTGCCAGTCGGCCGGAAGCTCTTCAAATGGAACGGCTTCCTTCGCGTCGTCGTAGACATATCCGCATATCTTGCAAACCCAGACCTTTCCGGTACTCTCAACCTTCTTTGTCTTTGGCTTAATATTTGCGTGGTAATACGCGTAGGTAGCGCTCCTATTCTGAGAGAGTACCTCACCACCTGTTATATTCGCGATAAATAGGGTGTGGCTGCCAAGCTCGATAATATCACAGACCTCGGCTGAAATATATCCGTTGCAGCCCCTAGTGATGACAGGGAGCCCGTTCGTTACAGCCCGCCAGTCCTCGAAGCCTTCGAACTTGTCAACATCGCGGCCACTCTGGAAGCCAAATCTCTTGAAGAGTTCAAAATCCGCGCTTTCATCAATTATAGATACATTGAATATCTTGTTCTTCTTGATAAGCTCGTTTGTGTAATTAGAATTGTTTACCGTTATTGAGATGGTTGCCGGTTCGCTCGTCTGCTGCATAACAGTGTTGATAATACAGCCGCTTGCGCCATCGTCCTTCTTAGCGGTCAGGACGAAGAGACCGTAGGACAGGTTGAACATAACTTTGTTATCCATAGATTTTACCTCCTGGTAATTTATCCGTGCCAGGTACACAAATACTCCTTCCGTCGCCTTCGGCGACACCTCCCTCAAGAGGGAGGCTTGTAAACCTCGCTTTGCTTGTTTACATAGATTTAAGTGGACCGGGCACTACACTACATTTACCGGATGTCCGGTTAAATATCCCTTGACATTGCCTGCTATTATTCCGACAAGGCGGGTACGGGCTTCCTTTGAGGCCCACGCCATGTGCGGCGTAATGACAGCGTTTTTCGCATTGAGAAGCGGATTATCCGCCTTCATTGGTTCGCCGTCTACCGTATCTGTGCCATAGGCATAAACACGCCCCGAGTTAAGACAGTCCCTAAGCTCAACCTCGTTTGCCAGGCCACCGCGGCTTACATTTATTATGATGACATTTTTCTTCATCTTATCAATATTCCTTGCGTTGATAATTCCGGCGGTTTCATCGGTGAGAGGGCAGTGAAAGCTTACGATATCGCTTTCCCTGTAGAGCGTATCCTCATCAACGAATTTATAGGAAGTGGAAAATGATTCGTATTTTGCGGGATGGGCTGTGTGTACAAGAACGTTCATCCCGAAGGCCTTCGCTATTTCAGCGACACGGCGTCCTATGCTGCCGAAGCCATATACCCCGAAGGTCTTGCCCGAAAGCTCTATTACCGGTGTCTTCCAGTAGCAGAAGGCCTCGGACTTAACCCATTCCCCATTTTTTACACTTTCATCGTGAAGGGCCGGATGTCCAGCTATTTCAAGGAGGAGGGCAAACGTATGCTGGGCAACGGATTCTGTGCTGTAGGCGGGAACATTAGTGACTACAACCCCGTGTCTCTTCGCTGCGTCAAGATCAACTACGTTATAGCCCGTCGCGCACACACCTACATATTTTATCGCAGGACATCTGCTTAAGACCTCCTCATCGATTACTACCTTATTTGTGAAGACGATCTCGGCGTCACCGATATGGTCGTACTTGTCCTCCTCATTGGTATTTTCATAAAATGTGATATCGGGGCATACCGTCAACAGTGGTGACATATCAACATCTCCCTTATCAGCTACGCCTCTTTCAAGATAAACAGCTTTCATAAATTCCTCCTTGTTGTTAAATACGCATCTAACTTTATTGTAAGAGAAACAGAGGTAAAAATCAAGCCAATTTTAAAGAAGATCAATACTTGAATATCTACTTTCATTATGATACACTAAGGTTGACATAAATATAGGAGGGATTAACATTGACCGGGAAAAATAAACAGCTTACGAGTGCGCAGGTTAGCGCGATTTTGACGGGAAAGAGGCAGAGAACTCCGTCCTCTTTCGATATAACAAGGTATATATTCATGATTCCTGTATTCTTTGTGGCGGGAATAGTACCGCTCCTTACGGGGATGGTGCCATATGATTTGGGCCACCTTGGAGAATATCCGTGGCTTGCGGATACAGTCCAGAATGACTTCTTCCTGCTCTATAAGGCCTATGCGGTATGGACTGTTGGTATTATTATGGCTGTCATGTTCGCCTTGAAGCTAACTGACGATGAGTCGCGCGGCCGTATCAAGGCAGGCAGAAGATGGCTTATTCCACTTGCGGTTTTTGGTGTAATAGCAGTGATTTCAACCATCGCGAGTCCATTTCGAAAGACGGGATTAAGTCTATTGGGCGGCTTTGAGCATCATGAGAATTTATTCATTCTCCTCTGCTATCTGATGATAGTGATTTATTCATATATAGCGTTGACGGATGAGCATGGAGTGAATTTTTTGAAAATCGCCTTTTCCGTACTTACCTGTCTGGAGTCGCTTTTAGGCATTTCTCAGGCAACCGGCCATGACTTCTTCAATACTGCTGTCGGTAAAATGATTATGGTGCCTGAAAAATACAAGGAAGTGCGCGATACCCTGAAGTTCAACTTTGCGGGATCGGGAAATCATCAGGTCTACCTCACCATGTTCAACCCTAACTATGTCGGTGTGTATGCTTCCATGATGCTCCCAATCTGCGCGGTTTTGATATTTACGTCAAACAAGCTATGGAAGAAAATCTGGTGGGCCCTTATGTTCATAGGAGTTCTTATCAGCGCTGTAGGCTGTGGTTCGAAGACCTTCATGCTCTCTCTCTTTGTGTCGTTTGTTTTCGGTATCATTCTTATGCGTAAGACATTAAAGAAGGGATGGCCTGTGCTTGTTGGCGTATTCGCTCTTGCGCTTGTTGCCGGAGGAGTTTATTTTAAGAGGATTAACGTTAATCCTGCCCAGTACCTTGTAAATGCCCTTAAGTCTCAGAAAATGGCCCCATGGCTTACGGACGTATCATTTAACAGCGATAATGTAAGGTTTACATATAATGGCAAGGCGGTAACGGTAGTGCTTGAGGATGCCAGCGGGGCTGCAGGTATGACGGTGACCGATGCTGATGGTAATCCACTGACTGTGAGCGTTGTCGACGCAGTTACCGATGAGGCGGGCAACACCACGCCTGCCCATTATGTGGTCGAGGATGAGGCTCTTAGCCAGCTTTCATTCACGCCATCGCAGTACACAAATGATAAAACCGGAGAGACGTTGGAGCTGATGTCGATGAAGCTGCCTACCGGCTATGATATGAAATTTACGAAGACCGACAGCGGGTATTCATATGTTACAAACGCTATGAAGCTAGATACGCCTGTAAATGCCCCGTCGGTAATATGGACTGATTACCCTGAGGCTTATACGGGTCGAGGCTATATCTGGGGAAGAACGATTCCTCTCCTAAAGAAGCATATTGTGTTGGGCGCCGGAGCTGATGCTTTTATGGAAGCTTTTCCTCAGAATGACTATATAGGAGAGCTGAACACATATGAAGGCACCCAGCTCATTTCAAAGCCCCACAATATGTACCTTGAATTGGCTGTAAATGAGGGACTTGTGGCGTTAATTATCGCGATAGCGATACTGATAATTTATATTATAGATTCATTCAGGGCGCTCTGGAAGCTTGATCCTCTTGGTGAATTGGCCGGATTTGGCATTGCCCTGTTTCTTGGTGTGATTGGATTCGCGTTTGCGGCGCTGACAAATGATTCAAGTCTGGTGCACACGCCATTATTTGCGGTAATATTGGGAAGTGGATTTGCTATGAATCATATTTTACGTGATTCAGCAGCTGGCGAACAGTAGTATAAGGAAAATGACAGCAGCGTAAGCGTTGGAGATGAAAATGCAGTCAACGGAACTTATTATTGGAAATTTTTTATTGCTCCTTACGAGCATACTTTACTCTGTGTGGTGGGGAACGAGCTTCAAGCCACCGGGCGGATATCATGGTTCAAGGAAGGGGACCATTCTCCTTTTAGCCATGTTCGGAAGCGGTATAGGAGGCACGATTGTAGCTCTGATTGGAGCTACGAGCGTACCCGAGAGGCATTTTTCTGTCTGGCTTTTTTTACTTGTGGGAATTCTTGTTTATTTTATATTACTCATAATAAGCAGGTTCCTCTTTAACAGGAGAATCACGCCGGAGCTGATAGTCCTCATGGGGATATGCTTTCTTATGGTGGTTGAAGGAGACGCCCTGTACTCAAACGGGACATTTTCAATCACGGCTATTTTTATCCTTGCGATTGTGCTGGTGATGGTGTTTGTTCTGAACCTCCTATGCTATATGAATTATTACGTGGTCAGTGAACACGCGGCCTATACCATGGGGCTTGTGCCGCTTATTACCAATACTGTATTTATAGCGGCGATAGATGTTCTGATAATATTGTCGTGGAACGGCGTAATATAGAAATGTTCTGCAAAATATACTTGACTTATGCGACCTGTTAGTATAAAATCAATATTAGGAATCATTATTGTTTTTATGGAACGGAGTTAGAAATGGCGGTCAAGTATTCAAGGCAGCGTGAAGCTATCTGGGACTATATAAAGGGTCGAAAGGACCACCCTACTGCCGATATGGTCTATACCTACGTAAAGAAGGCTTTTCCTAATATAAGCCTTGCTACTGTTTATAGGAACCTCGTTCTCCTAACGGAAATGGGGAAGCTGAGGACTGTTTATGTCGGAGACGGGACGGTTCACTTTGACCCGGACGTGAGCGATCACGACCATTTTATCTGTAAGAAATGCGGTAAGGTTATAGACGTGCCGGATTATTTTGAGAGAGCCAAGGCGGACAATGAGAGCTTCCCGGGCAGAGTGGATGGGAGCTTTACGGTCTTCTATGGCCTGTGCGAGAAGTGCCTCGCTAAGGGAAACGAAAAGCCTTACGAAAGTAATGGAAGTGATACCTGATTACAGGTATTTAACATATTATCTCACCAAAGAAAGGGGTCTCACATGAAGTACAGATGCACAGTATGCGGTCACATTTACGATGAAGAGAAGGAGGGCGTTAAGTTCGCTGACCTTCCTGACGATTGGACATGTCCTACCTGCCACCAGCCTAAGAGCAAGTTTGTTCCTGTTGATGAGTCAAACGACGCCTGGGCAGCAGAGCATGTTATCGGTGTAGCTAAGGATGTTCCTGAGGATATTAAGGCTGACCTTCGCGCTAACTTCGAGGGCGAATGTTCAGAGGTTGGTATGTATCTTGCCATGAGCAGAGCTGCCATGAGAGAGGGATATCCTGAGATCGGTATGTATTACAGACAGGCTGCCTTCGAGGAAGCGGATCACGCTTCAAGATTCGCTGAGCTTCTCGGTGAGGTTGTATCACCTAGCACAAAGGAGAACCTTGAGGTCCGCGTAGCCGCTGAGAAGGGTGCTACTGAAGGAAAGACTGACCTTGCTAAGCGCGCTAAGGCTGCTAACCTCGATGCTATCCATGATACGGTTCACGAGATGGCAAGAGACGAGGCAAGACACGGCAAGGCATTCGCCGGACTACTCAAGAGATATTTTGATTGACGTAGAGAGGGCAATGTAACCACATACTGTGGTTACTAGTAAGCGCCCTAAAGGCCGCTTACAACAGTAGGCTACGGCTAAGTAAGCTCCGAAGGAGCTTACAGAATTAATTAAGAGAGGGACCCGCCGCGTAGCGGTGGGTCCCTTTTTTATTCAACACTCTTTAGTGATTCTATCATATCTATTTTCTTTAATGAGAAGTACATGACAAGGTTTACGGCTACAGCGAAGGCAGCGGTAATTATTATGGAATAAATTATGCTGCCAAAGCTCACAGCCGTGCCGAACATCATCTCGTCGGTTTCTACTGTTGACACCACAAAGTGGTGGAGGAAGATTCCGAAGATAACTCCGAAAATAATTCCGAATATGGTGAGAATCACATTTTCACGGTAAACGTAGGCAGCTACCTCGCTGTCATAGAAGCCAAGAACCTTTAGAGTAGCGAGCTCCCTACGGCGTTCCATGATATTTATACTGTTAAGGTTATATAGCACGACGAAGGCTAAGGCCCCTGAGCAGAGAATTAATATTACTATTACCTGATTTAATACGGTCACCATGTCATCAATTGATTTGCTCGTCGAGCTTGTAAATGAAAGCCCCGCGCAGGCATTGTAATTTAACAGACACCTTCCAAGGGCTGTCTCATCTATATCGTCATTTATGTAATTAATTAAATACGAATTATAATTAACTTCTTCACCGAATAAATCCTTATAGTAATCAGGACTCATAAAAATATAGTGTTCGGTATAATTTTCTATGATATTATTTATTTTTATATCCTTATTACCTGTGCCGGTAATATCAAGGCTTACGGAATCGCCGGCCTTGATACTTAGGAGCTTCCCGGCCTTTTCCGTTAAGTCGACACCATTTTCCGGATAATCGTAAGCTTTTCCGCTCTTCCTGTCTGCGAGGGTAATAAAATTATTGATTTTATCTGTGTCTGAAGGCACAATCAGATATACGTCAAGCTTGTCCGATTCCGATTTTAGGGTAACCTTCTTCATAAATACCTTTTCAAAATCACTTATATCCTTGTCACCCTTAAGGACTTTTTCAAGCTCTGCCTTCTCATCGTCGGAAGCATCTGATTTTTCGGCCGCAATCAGGTCATATTTTAAGATGCTGATATATTGCTTCTCGGCGACAGTAGTAATAGAATCCTTGAGGCCGAAGCCTATAAGGAGAAGGCCCATGCAGCCGCCTATACCTACCACGGTCATGATAAATCTCTTCTTGTAGCGGGTGAGATTCCTTACGGTCGCCTTCCTTGAAAATGAGAGGCGCTTCCAGATAGGAGTGAGACGCTCCATAAATACCCGCTTGCCTGACTTAGGTGGTATGGGACGCATAAGGGCAGCCGGAGAGCTCCTTAGAGCTCTTGCGCTTGCGGCGACAGTGGCGATTCCGGTGCTTGCCGCAGCTGCGATCAGAGCGAGAACCGCCTCGGCCATATCAAAAGGTGTCGCGACTGTAAAGAGGCCTGTATAAACGATCTGATACGATGTGACAACAAGAAGAGGAAGGAATTCTTCACCGATTATTATCCCTATTATACTTCCTGTTACGGTTGCGAGCATGGCGTAGCATATGTATTTCATAGCAATTGCGCTATTCTTATATCCTAGGGCCTTAAGGGTACCCATCTCGGTTCGTCCTTCATCCACAAGTCTTGTCATTGCCGAAAGGCTTACGAGAGCAGCGACGAGGAAGAAAATTACGGGCAGTACATTTCCAAGGTTATCTATACGTCCTGCGTTGTCACCATAGGTCTTGACGCAGCTAATGTCTTCGCATTTATCTATATAAAATGTCGGGTCGGGAATTTCTTCTTCAGCCAATTCAGTAGGAATTCCCATTGCGACTAAATTATTTACTAATTCGGATTTACGCCTACTGTTTAAATCATCGGATATTTTTTTTATATCATCGGCGGTATCGTTAACAAGAGAATTATATTTGTCTGAAAATCTAGAGAGGCCATCGGTATCAGCTACTCTTATATAGCATTCACTATAGGTGTCAGATTTAAAAATATCATCATTAACTACTATAAACGCGTCAAGAGAACCGTCTCCAATTAATGTATTTCCGCGGCCATTGTCCGAAAAATAAGGGAGAGAGCCGGTGCCTGTAACGGTAAATTCATTTTCACTTATGTTGTCAGAAAAATTCTCGTTATTTTCTTTTTTAAATATTATTTTATCACCAATATTAATATTTCTTACGTTTGCGAAATCGCTGTCAAGAAGGCATTCGTTATTATTTACCGGAAGCTTTCCGCTAAGAATATAGGGCTTATTTATTTTTTTAGCATCGGAAATTATACGGAAGCTGTAGTCGCCGTCGTAAAATGAAGCGACGGCGTCATAGGTTTTATTTGGAGTTATAGAATCAACATTTTTTATTGCGGCAATGCTTGCTATATCATCACCTGTAAGGCCTAGCGAGGAATAGGCCTTTATATCCAAGAGAGCGGTATCCTTATAGTATTTATCGGCAGATGCGCGCATGGCATTCCCACTCGAACGGAGGCCGGCGAAAAAAGCGGTCCCTATCAATACGATAAAAAATATGGATATAAATCTTCCGAAGTTCTTTTTTATTTCTCGGAAAAAATCGGTCACAAGCATTTTTTTCATATTTACCACTCTATTTCTTCGACATTAACAGGAGCTTCATTTATCTCCGTCGAGGATACTTTGCCGTTTTTGATATGGATGACACGGTCTGCCATCGGAGTAATCGCTGTGTTGTGGGTAATGACTATTACGGTCATTTTGCGATTCTTGCAGGTATCGTGAAGAAATTTAAGAATGGATTTACCGGTGATATAATCGAGGGCTCCTGTAGGCTCATCACATAGTAAGAGGGATGGATTCTTTGCAAGAGCCCTTGCGATTGCGACCCTCTGCTGCTCACCGCCTGAGAGCTCGGCAGGAAAATTATTCATACGATCAGAAAGCCCGACTTCATTTAAAACACTTGCCGCATCCATGGGATTCCTCACGATTTCCGCCGCAAGCTCAACATTTTCAAGGGCAGTCAGATTCTGCATGAGATTATAGAACTGAAAAACAAAGCCGACATGGTCACGCCTGTAAGCAGTGAGAGCCTTGTTTGACAGAGAGGAAAGCTCCACGCCGTTAACAACAAGGCTTCCGCCTGTCATCGTGTCCATGCCGCCTAAGATGTTAAGTACTGTTGTCTTGCCGGCACCGGAAGGGGCCTACGATTTCGGCAAACTCACCTTCATTAACCGAAAATGAGATGCCATCGCAGGCATTGATGCTGACATTTCCAATATGATACGTCTTAACGACGTCTTTCGCTTCGATGTAAGCCATATTTCACTTTTTCTTCTTCGCGTTCTTTCTCGCGAGTGCTGCTAACTGAGCTGCCATCTGCTTCTGCTTTGCTTCCTTGTCACTCTTCTTCTTGCCTAACTTGCTCATGATTTCACCTCCAGTCACATAATAATTCTATTTTATTATACAACAGAAGGGAATATAAGTCAACTAGAAGGCCTGGTGCCTTACGACCTGGTACTCATCCCCATTCCTGTAGAAGGGGCAGGTCTTATATTTCCCTGCGACAACCCTGCCGTAGTCATCCTCATCCATATCCTTGTCGCAGAAATAAGCCTGCTCCTCATCATCATAGGTATAATTCTCGCATGTATCGCATGCCTGACTTTCCATTTTACGCCTCACTGCCTTCTGTCGTAGGAGCCTCACTCGTTGTAAGAGCCTCCTCCTTCGCTTCAAGAATCTTCATAAACTCTTCGCCCGTGATTGTTTCCTTCTCATAGAGGAACTTCGCGATCTCATCAAGCTTAGGTTTATTTTCCTTTAAAATGTCAAGAGCCTTCTGGTGCTGCTTTTCTACAAGCGCTACAACGGCCTCGTCTATCTTTGTCTGAGTATCAGGCGAACATGCAAGGCTCGCGTCGCCGCCAAGGTACTGGTTTGTAACCGTCTCAAGAGCAACCATGCCGAAATCATCACTCATACCGTATCTCGTGATCATTTCACGGGCAAGCTTGGTCGCCTTCTCTATATCGTTAGACGCGCCGGTTGAAATGCTTCCGAACTCAACCTCCTCAGCCGCGCGGCCACCTGTAAGTGTAGCTATCTGATCGAGAAGCTCCTCCCGGCTTACCAGGTAGTGATTTCCTTCCTCTACCTGCATTGTATAACCGAGGGCGCCTGATGTACGAGGAATAATCGTAATCTTCTGTACAGGCTCCGAGTGCTTCTGCTTCGCGGCTACAAGAGCGTGTCCTACCTCGTGGTATGAAACGACAAGCTTTTCCTTATTTGAAAGGATGGCGTTCTTCTTCTGGTAGCCTGCGATAACAACCTCTATACTTTCCTCGAGGTCAGCCTCTGTGGCAAATTTCCTGCCATCACGTACAGCCCTGAGCGCTGCCTCATTTACAATGTTAGCAAGCTCAGCGCCGCTTGCGCCTGCCGCCATTCTAGCGACCTTATTGAAATCTACGTTATCGGCGTATTTTATTTTCTTGGCGTGAACCTTGAGGATATCCTCACGTCCCTTAAGGTCAGGAAGCTCAACAGGTACACGTCTGTCGAAACGTCCCGGACGTGTGAGGGCAGGGTCGAGACTTTCAGGCCTGTTGGTTGCGGCGAGAATTATGACACCGTTATTTCCTTCGAAACCATCCATTTCGGTGAGGAGCTGGTTCAAGGTCTGCTCACGCTCATCATTTGTGGATAAGCCGCCTTCACGCTTCTTACCGATGGCATCTATCTCATCTATAAATACGATACATGGAGCCTTCTCCTTGGCCTGCTTGAAGAGGTCACGGACCTTACTTGCGCCCATGCCGACGAACATTTCCACGAACTCTGAACCTGACATAGAGAAGAATGGAACGTTCGCTTCGCCTGCGACAGCCTTCGCAAGCATTGTCTTACCGGTTCCCGGAGGGCCTACAAGGAGGACACCCTTAGGCATTGAAGCTCCGATTTCGCGATATTTCTCAGGATCGTGCAGGTAATTTACTATTTCAGCGAGGTTTTCCTTCGCTTCCTCCTCACCGGCTACGTCGCTAAACTTTATTCCGTCAGATGATTTTACATATACACGGGCGTTGCTCTTTCCCATGCCGAGTCCACCGAAGCCATCAGCGCCGAACATCATCGAATTCTCGCCGCCGAGGGACTTCATCATCTGTTTTCTCAGGAAATATCCGATGATTGAGAAAATAACAATCGGGAGAATCCAGTAGAGTACAAATGAAAGAAATGGGCTAGTCTGCTCCACGATTTCACTTGAAAATTTGGCTCCCGACTCATGAAGTCTCTCTACAAGGCCCGCGTCCTCCATGAGACCGGTCTGATAGACCTGGTCGCTTCCCTTAAGGGTGTAGCGAATCTTATTTGTCATGATTTCGACTTCGTCGATGTTTTTATTGTCCGTCTCAGTCATGAACGTTCCATAGTCCACATCCTCTATGGTCTGGTGGTTCATAAAGGGAACCAGAATAAAGTTGAGACAGAGTATAATCGCAAGCGCGATCAGGTAAAAAGTAATTAGAGGAGTCTTCGGCTCCTTCTGTTCATCTACCATACTAGCTTCCTCCTTCTAAAGATACATATAGTTTAGCACTCTTATAGGCTGAGGTCTACTAAAATTTGTATTAATAAACATTGGTCTTGACCTTTAATAAATTTAAGAGTAAAATAGACCATATAAAGATTTCGGACTCTTTTGGAGGTTAATATGACAGGTAATTATCTTGAGATAGAAAATGCGTCGGGATTTGACCAGAATGAGGTTAAGCAGTCCCTTAAGTTTAAGACAGGAAATTTTGTATGGCGTATAAGATTTAACACTGCTCTTGACCCTCGTACTATTAACGGGGAAAATATGTATGTGACCGGAGATGACGGCATGCTTAAGACAAATATAAGCTATGATTCGTCAAATAATGAGGTTCAGATAGAGCCGCTTGAGCCATACGCTAAGGATGCGGAATATACGCTTCATATTACCACGAAGGTCGCCTCGCGCGGCAGAAAATACCTTAAACAGCCTATAGAAGTACAGTTTAAACTCTGATAATAATGACAGGACCCGATCAGGACCTGTCTCTTAAGCTGTATATAAGGCAATCTCGCCACATTCCGTTTATTTGCACATAATCCTTTATCATGCCCTCGTTTGCGAAGGAAAGCCTTTCGATGAGGGCTATACTTCTTTTATTCGTTTTTTCAACCATCGCGTAAATGCGGTGAAGCCTTTCTTCTGCTATAATACTTCTTATGGCCGCGTCGCAGGCCTCGTAGGCATAGCCTTTACCCTGATCGAAACGGTCAAGCTTATAACCAATCTCACACTTCTTAAAGGGCCCATGCATGATATTCTGAAATACGACGGTTCCTAAGAGGCGATTGGGCTCATTTTTAAGGGAAAACCAATATCTGATAAATGATCCGTTTCGTGTCTTATCGAACTCGTATTTTAGTATGGCTTCATTAAAATCGTCGAGCATATATTGCGTTGAGAGATTTGGCTCATAATCAGACAGCCAGGAGAGATTTCTCCTGTAAAAATCAGTTACAAGCATGGCGCTGTCTGACTGGATTGACGAGAGCATCAGACGGTCGGTTTCTATATTGAAAAGCATCGCTTTGTTTCCTTTCCCGTTTTTCTGAAAGTATATCACAATTGCAAAATTATAACAACTATGATATAATGATGTCAGGTATGCGATTATGAAAGTAAATGATATGCTAGACAGCCTTAAGGCCCTCGCCGGGAGTGATTATTATCCCTTCCATATGCCGGGGCATAAGAGAAATGATGAGCTTATTAAGAAATACGGTCTCTTCCCGGATGGGATGACTCCGTATGATATAGATATCACCGAGATTGACGGCTTCGATGACCTTCATGATGCCGAAGGGATCATAAGAAGTGCCGAAAATGAGGCGGCAAGCCTTATTGGTGCGGGTAAAACTATATTTTCGGTGAACGGAAGTACCTGCGGCCTGCTTGCTGCTATAGGTGGGACGATAGATAGCGGTGACGCTGTGATTATGACGAGGAACTGCCATAAGGCAGTCTACCACGCCATGGAGCTTTTTGGTATCAGGCCCTATTATTTATTGCCTCCCCTGGTGAGTGCTTCAGGGATTTTTGGAAATGTATCGTCGGCCGGTGTAGAAGCAATATTTAACAAACTTAACGAGAAGGGCATAAGGCCCAAGGCAGTAATTATCACATCCCCGACCTATGAGGGGGTGGTTTCGGATATTGCAACTATCGCGAGGATTGCCCACGACCAGGGAGCCCTTCTCATCGTAGATGAGGCTCACGGAGCCCACTTTGGACTGCTTTCTGACAGGTTCCCTGCGAATGCTATTTCTCTCGGAGCTGACATAAGTGTGCAGAGCTTCCATAAGACCCTGCCCTGCTATACGACTACTGCTGTAGTGAATATTAACCGGGATATCTGTGATACGGAGATTCCCGAGAGAATTTCTCATGAGCTTGACATCCTCGAGACCTCAAGCCCTTCATATATCCTGATGGCCGGGATAGAGCAGGCGGTTAAATGTATGCGTGACCATGGCAGGGAGCTTGCGGAAAATTATGTCGACATGCTTGATAAATTTTATAAAACAACGGCCGACTTAAATAATATTAGAATCAATAATTTCATCCATAATGAAAATGTATTTGATTTTGATATGGGAAAAATCGTTATCGAGGTCCCTTATAAATGTGGCGCTAAGCTTTATGAGAGGCTTCAGAGTGATTATCATTTAATCCTCGAAATGCGAAGCCGAGATTACGCCCTTGCGATGACGAGTGTATTTGATAAGGCGGAAGGCTTCGAGAGGCTCGCGAATGCCCTGCATGAGCTCGATGATTATTTTATAAATGCTGAGCCATGTAACAGCAGCGGAGCATTTTTAACCGAATTACCTGAGAAAAAATACGATATTAATGAGGCTATTAAATCAGTCAGGAAAAAAGGCAGGAAATTTATTTCTCTTAGAGAAAGCGAAGGAAAAATTTCCGCTGATTACGTATATTTTTACCCGCCGGGAGTTCCGATACTTACGCCGGGTGAAATAATTAACGATAATATTATAGAATATATCGCCTCTGCGAAGGAGGCAGGAGTCCTTATAAAAGGAGGTTCAGACGGCTATGGGACGTATATTTGTAATGATGGGTAAGAGCGCCTGCGGCAAGGATACCCTCTATGAGAAGTTGATAAGGAGAAGTGATTTAAATCTCCGGAAAATCGTGGAATATACGACGAGGCCTGCGAGAGACCATGAGGTTGACGGCGCCGATTATCATTTCGCGACGATTGAGGAGCTTGAGAAATATCGCGACAGCGGGAAGCTCATAGAGGAGCGCTGCTTTGATTCCGTGATGGGTCCGTGGTATTATTTCAACGTGGATGACGGAAGCCTCGAGCTTGATAAATATAATTATCTCGCTATTACGACTCTGCCTGCATTCATGGATTACAGGAAATATTTCGGAGCCGATAAGGTAATTCCGATTTACGTAATTGTGGATGATAAGGAGAGGATTCACAGGGCGCTTGCTCGTGAGGATTGCGAGAAGGATCCGCATTACGCGGAAATGTGCCGGAGGTTCCTCGCGGATACGAAGGATTTTAATGAGATAAATCTTAACCGCGCGGGGATAACTGCGGATGAGTGGTTTGTAAATGACTACCTCGACGACTGCGTCGAGCGGATTGCGGAGTATATTAAGAAGTATTCGGGGTGACAGTGTATGGAAATTAGGGTAAATGAGTCCGCTCCTGTGACCGAGGCCCCGAAGGTAAACGGCCCGGCAACGCCCAGTGACGATTCATTCAAATTTACACTGATGAGCCGTATCAACGATGCCGACCTCGCGGAAAAGCTCACGTCCATGATGATGGATATTACCGATGAAGGTAAGAAAATAAAAAAGCACATGGACATAAGGGAAATGAAGCACTATCGCTCCCTTATCAAGAATTTCCTCGGTGAAGTACTGTCACGGTCGCATGAATTTTCGAGAGAAAATTACCTCGACAGGAGGGGCCGCCACAGGGTTTACGGCATTATAAGAGTCATAGATAAGGATCTAGATGACCTGGCGGCAGCTCTTGTGAGCTCCGAAAAGGACGCGATTTCAATCCTCGAAAAGGTCGATGAAATCCAGGGGCTCCTGCTAGATATTTTTACTTGATACTTAATAAAAATGGTGGTTATAGATGGATAAGAAAATCATAGGGCATGAAAGCGTTGTCCTTCATATGGTGAATGCCATAAAGCTCGATAAGGTGAGCCACGCTTATATTATCTCAGGCGAGAAGGGCATGGGCAAGAAATTCCTTGCCGATTATTTCGCGAAGCTCCTTCTCTGCGAAAATCCCATAGCAGACGAAAAGGCGGCGGATTATTTATCACTGCGTCCGTGTGGCAAATGTAAATCATGCCTTGAAGCGGACACGAAAAATAACCCCGACATTATTTATCTGACCCACGAGAAACCAAAGGTTATCAGGGTAGATGAAGTGAGGGAACAGGTTATTAATAAGGTTGATATTTATCCTTACGCCGGAAAATATAAGATATTTATTATTGATGAGGCTGAAAAATTAAATGAGGAAGCTCAGAACGCCCTCCTTAAGACTATAGAAGAGCCACCTGAATATATAATTATTTTTCTCCTCACAGATAATAAAATGCGCCTCCTTGAGACGGTGCGTTCTCGTTGCGAATCGATAGATATTAAGCCTGTAGATGAAGGCTTAATTAAAGAGCACCTCATGGAAGAATTCAAGGTGCCGGATTATGTCGCGGAAAACGCGGCCAGATTTTCTTCGGGAAATATAGGAAGGGCGGAGCGTTTTGCCGTTAATTCCTCATTTAACGAGATGAAGGACTCCGTATTAAATATTATGCGGAATATCGATAAAAACGGCATGGCGGAAGCGCTTGCGGGCGTCAAGGCATTTACCGAATATAAGGATGAAATAAAAGACGCTATTGATATCGCTATTCTTTATTTCAGAGATATGTTAGTACTTAAGGCTACGGGCGATGCCAACAGAATTATTTTCCGCGATGAATATTCCACCCTTAAGGAGCAGGCGGAATTAAGAAATTACGCGGTAATTGAGCGGGCCATAGATATTATGGAGCGCACCAAGACAAGGCTTGACGCGAATGTAAACTTTGATACTGCTATGGAATTAATGTTTATGCACTTAAAGGATCATTCGTAAATAATTGTGGTAAATAGATCAGAATCAGGAGTGATATACAGATGAAAATAATCGGAGTCAGATTCAGGACAGCGGGCAAGGTATATTATTTTGACCCCGACGGAAATGACGTAAAAGCAAACGGACATGTAATAGTTGAGACGGCGAGAGGCGTGGAATACGGAACAGTGGCCTTCGCCCCAAAGGAAATGGATACCGGAAAATTTCCGATGTCAATAAAGAAAATAATCCGTGTTGCGACGGAAGAGGACGCGAATACATACGCTGCCAATAAGGCAAAAGAAAAGAGCGCATATGATATATGTCTTCAGAAAATTCATGACCACAATCTCGCCATGAAGTTAATCGCGTGCGAATATACATTTGATAATAATAAGGTATTATTTTATTTCACGGCTGACGGTAGAGTAGATTTCCGTGAGCTTGTTAAGGACCTCGCGAGTGTTTTTAGAACGAGAATAGAATTAAGACAGATAGGTGTCCGTGACGAAACGAAAATGGTCGGCGGCATCGGAATTTGCGGCAGGCCGCTTTGTTGCGCAAGCTATATGCCGGAATTTATTCCTGTATCCATTAAGATGGCAAAGGAACAGGGCCTCTCACTTAATCCGGGGAAAATATCAGGCGCCTGCGGAAGGCTTATGTGCTGCCTTAAGTACGAGGAGGCTGCCTATGAGGATCTTAATTCTAAGCTTCCTAATATCGGCGATACGGTTGAGACACCGGAGGGTCTCTCAGCCGAGGTTACGAATATCGCTGTATTAAAGCAGAAAATAAAGGTTCTTGTTACCCTTGATTCGGGCGATAAGGAAGCGAGAGAATATTCTGTCTCCGACCTTAAATTCAAGCCTCGCAAGCATCACGTTGAGGCGAGTGAGGATTCACGCGAGGCTGAAAAGCTAGAGGCCATGGATAAGCGGGAAAAGGGTTCCGACTTAGACGCATGATAAACAAGGCAGAAGATTTTCTAAAGGAAAATGAGCGCCTTGACGATTTACAGTTGTCGGGCCTCTACATAATACAAAATCCCGAAAAATTTATGTTCGGGATGGACGCCGTACTGCTCTCGGGCTTTGCTCATATTAAGCGGGGTGAAAATGTCGCGGATTTCTGCACGGGAACAGGAATACTTCCTCTTCTCCTGTCAGCCAAAACAGAAGCAAGGCATTTTACAGGTCTTGAAATCCAGGAAGAGAGCGCCGATATGGCGGGACGAAGCGTAACAATAAACGATCTCTCAGGGAAAATAGACATTGTCACCGGCGATATAAAAGAGGCTTCTAAAATATTCGGCAGGGGAGTTTTCGATGTAATTACCTGCAATCCGCCCTATGACGCGGACAAGGCGGCGATTAAAAATCCGTCTTTACCTAAGGCAATCGCAAGGCATGAGATTCTCTGTAGTTTCGATGATGTAGCGAGGGAGTCGGCTGCCTGCTTAGTCCCGAACGGGAGACTCTATCTCGTCCACAGGCCGACAAGGCTTCCGGAGCTTTTTGACACACTGAAGAATTATAAATTAGAGCCTAAGCGCCTCAGGGTGGTTTACCCCGATATAAATAAGAAGCCGAATATGGTCTTAATAGAGGCGATAAAGGGAGCGAGGCCAATGCTCTCTATAGAGAAGCCCTTAATTATCTGCGATACCGATGGAAAATACAGCGAAGAAATGCGGGAGGATTACAAATTTTGACAGGTGAATTATTTCTCTGTGCTACCCCGATAGGAAATCTCGAGGATATCACTTATCGGGTTGTCCGAACGCTTTCGGAGGTTGACGTGATAGCGGCTGAGGATACCAGAAATTCCATTAAGCTATTAAATCATTTTAACATAAAGACGCCCTTAACGAGCTATCACGAGTACAATAAGTACGATAAGGCGAAGGTTTTGGTCGGAAGGATGCTCGCGGGTGAAAATGTGGCCTGCATCTCTGACGCGGGGACACCCGGCATATCCGATCCCGGCGAAGTCCTTGTCCGTGAAGCGCTTGACGCGGGAATTAAAGTTACAAGCCTTCCCGGGGCCTGCGCCTGCATTACGGCTTTAACCTTATCGGGGCTTCCGACGAGGAGGTTCGCCTTCGAGGCATTTCTACCTGCCGACAAAAAGGAAAGGGCGGATGTCTTAGAGGAATTAAAGACAGAAACCAGGACCATAATAATATATGAAGCTCCTCACCACCTTGCTAAGACCCTGAAGGAATTAGCGGATGCCCTCGGCGACAGGAAAGTGAGCATAGTCCGTGAGCTTACCAAGGTTCATGAGGAGAATTTTGAAACCACTCTTTCAGAGGCTGTGAATTATTACGGTGAAAATGAGCCTCGCGGTGAATATGTCCTTGTGATAGCGGGGAAGCCTGCCAGTGAGCTAAAGGAGGAACGGGAATTTTCCTTCAGGGAGCTCGATATACCTTCTCATATGAAGATCTATACTGACAAGGGCATAGATGAGAAGGAGGCCATGAAGCTTGTCGCTAAGGACAGGGGAGTGCCTAAGAGAGAAATATATGATGCCCTAAAGAGGTAGATAATAAGAGCCGGTCGTTAGCTGCGACCGGCTTATTTTACTTTACGTCAGCGTTCTCGTCGATAATTCCCGCGAGCTTTGCCATCTCGATGATAGATTTCCTTGAAACGAGCTTTCCACAGTACTCAATGAGGTCTTCGGTTTCACCTGTAAATATGTCGCTTGGCTCATATTTCTTGATAATGACCTTGTCTCTGTCGGCGAAGATCTCGAGCTCATCGCGGTTTTCAGCGCCGAGAGCGCGTCTAAGCTCGATAGGGATGGTTACACGTCCGAGTTCGTCAAGTCTTCTTACGATACCAACACTGCCTTTATTGCTAGCCATTGTTTTCCCTCCTTTGTGGTCTGACAGTTTCCTAACAGCTGTAAAAAGTTTCTAATTGTGATTCTACCATTTATTGCCGGCAATGTAAATAGAGTTCACAATTCTTTTATAAACTTTCATGAGAATCAGAATTGAACCTGTAAAATAACAATAGAGGGACTAAACATTGTTAAAAATTTGTCTATCTTTGATATTGCATTCTCAAATGATATGAGTTATAATCAATTCGTACTAAATTACTAAGGATTGATTTTTATGTTCGGACCCAACAAATAATGAAGCAATACAGCTTGCTGTAATTGCTTTATATATTTGTTGGGTTATGAGGGGCGCCAACCCCTCGACAGCCTGTTTCATGAGAAATGCGTAGCATTTCGAATAAGCAGGCGCGAACAGAAATTGAATAAATATATAGGAGCATATAAAGCTATGGCAGATTTACTTAAGGTGAAGGACCTTCATGTATCCGTTGAGGATACTGAAATCCTCAAGGGCATTAACATGGAAATCGGCGCGGGCGAGACCCACGTATTACTCGGACCTAATGGGGCAGGCAAGTCGACACTCGGCTTCACCCTCATGGGGAATCCCGCTTATAAGGTAACAAAGGGCGACATCATTTTCGATGGCGAATCCCTATTGAAGAAAAGGGTAGACGAACGCGCGAGAGCGGGCCTCTTCCTTTCATTTCAGAGTCCTTACGAGGTGCCGGGCATTTCACTTGACAGCTTCCTTAGGAACGCTATCCGACAGAGCACCGGAAAGCCGTTAAAGTATCACCAGTATAAGACAGATCTTAAGGAAGCCATGGAAATCCTTCATATGGATGAGTCTTATCTTGAGAGAGACCTGAATGTCGGCTTCTCAGGCGGGGAGAAGAAGAAGACTGAGATTCTTCAGATGCTCATGCTTCGTCCGAAGCTCGCTATCCTTGATGAGACTGATTCGGGCCTCGACGTTGACGCCGTAAGGACTGTGTCAGAGGGCGTTGAAGCCTACCAGAAGAACAGGGACGGAGCCCTTCTTATAATCACGCACAGCACGAGGATTCTCGATTCGCTCACCGTTGACAGGACTCACATAATTGTCAAGGGAGCGATTGTCAAGACCGGCGACGCGAGTCTTGTGGATGAAGTAAATGAGAACGGTTTCGCAAAATACATAGGGAAGTGAGCACATGGCAGCTAAGAAAAATATTGTTGATATAAATACAAGCCTCTATGATTTTAAATATGAAGAGAAGCCTGAGGATTTTATGAAGGTTTCTGAGGGCCTTACGCCTGAGATAGTCTGTCAGATCTCGGAGGAGAAGCATGACCCTGCCTGGATGCGCGAGTTCAGACTTAAGAGTCTTGATATATATAAGAAGCTCCGCACCCCTTCATGGGGACCATCGATAGCGGGTTTAAATATGGACGATATCGTAACGTACGTCCGCTCGAAGTCTAAGATGCAGAACAGCTGGGACGATGTTCCGGATGATATTAAGAATACATTTGAGAGGCTGGGAATCCCTGAGGCTGAGCGCAAGTCTCTCGCCGGAGTAGGCGCCCAGTACGATTCGGAGCTTGTCTACCACAATGTACGCGATGAGGTGGCGAGACAGGGCGTAGTCTATACGGATATGGAGACTGCCCTTAACGGCGAGTACGGTGAAATGGTCCATGAGTACTTCATGAAGCTTGTACCTCCTACCGACCATAAGTTCGCCGCCCTCCACGGGGCAGTATGGTCAGGCGGCTCATTTGTATATGTACCTAAGGGAGTAAAGGTTGATATCCCTCTTCAGTCCTACTTCAGACTGAATGCCCAGGGAGCCGGTCAGTTCGAGCACACCCTTATAATAGTAGATGAAGGCGCTGACCTTCATTTCATAGAGGGATGCTCGGCGCCTAAGTACTACGTAGCGAACCTTCACGCGGGCTGCGTTGAGCTCTTTGTAAAGAAGGGCGCGAGACTCCGTTACTCTACGATCGAGAACTGGTCTAAGAACATGTACAACCTCAACACGAAGAGGGCTCTTGTTGAGGAAGACGGTAAAATGGAGTGGGTTTCGGGCTCTTTTGGTTCGCACATCTCCTACCTCTATCCTATGACCATACTCAAGGGTGACAGGTCCCACTGCGAATTCACGGGAATTACCTTCGCAGGGAAGGGCCAGAACCTTGATACAGGCGCTAAGGTTGTTCAGATTGGAAAGGATACCTCCGCTATGATTTCGACCAAGTCCATTTCAAAGGACGGCGGAATCAGTACCTACAGAAGTTCAGTAAACGTGAACAAGGAAGCCAAGGGAGCTAAGGCCTTTGTATCCTGCCAGTCCCTCATGCTTGACTCCATTTCACGCTCGGATACAGTGCCTGCCATGACGGTTAAGACCGATGACGCGGATATAGGACATGAGGCGAAGATCGGAAGAATCAGCGATGATGCGGTATTTTACCTTATGAGTCGCGGAATCAGCGAGGACGAGGCGAGAGCCATGATAGTTTCAGGCTTCGCGAATCCTGTATCTAAGGAGCTTCCGCTTGAGTACGCAGTTGAAATGAATAACCTTATACATCTTGAAATGGAAGGTACGATGTGATGACTTTAGATATAAGTGGAAAAGTAAATTATCTTCCTGCGGCGACCTTCAGCATAATGGACAGTAACGCTGCCATTATAAATGAGAGGGCGGAAATCGTAAAATCGGATAAGCGGGAAGTGAATTTCCCTGCGGGACTTCACTTCTATACGGCCGGGCTTGAGCTTGCGGCTGTTAAGAAGAAGGTCAGTAAGATGATTACCGGTATGGACTCGATGAATATAGATTCCAAGGCCGGTGACAAGGACAGACTCGATAACACGCCGGAGGACACGAAGGCTACTCTTGAAAATTATAAGAAGTACGCCGAAGCGGGCAGCAGCCGTGTCGTAGAATGCGCTCTTAAGGCAGCGGGAGTCAAGGAAGCGGCACTTGTCGCTGATGAGTATACAAGTGTAGAAAAACCAATCCAAATCATTTTCAATCAGAAGGCAAGCACCGCTGAAGACCAGATCATTTACGCGAAGGAAGGCGCGGATATTAAGGTTGTTGAGGTATTTTCCTCTGATGATGATTTTGATGGGCTTTTTGGCGTGAGAACAAGAGTTTACCTTGAGAAGGACGCTAAGGTAAGCCTCTCGGTCGTTCAGGTTCTTGGCGGTAAGACGGCCCATTTTCACGACATAGGATTTTTTGAAAATGATGGAGCAAAGGGAGAGCTGACCCAGCTTGAATTAGGCGGGTCGAAGGTCTACACGGGCGTTCGTACCGACCTTGCCGGAAACCGCAGCGAGTACGAGAATGATGAGGGGTACCTTGTGAGAAATGATGGTCTCCTCGATATGAACTTTGTCACGAACCACAAGGGTAGTAAGACCAGGTGCCGTATGGACACTAAGGGTGTCCTTATGGATAAGGCAAGCAAGGTCTACCGCGGAACGATTGATTTTAAGGAAGGCTCATCGGGCTCGGTCGGAAATGAGACCGAGGCTACACTTCTTATGAGCCCTGACTGTGTCAACAGGACGGTTCCTCTTATCCTCTGCCACGAGGAGGACGTGGAGGGGAATCATGGCGCGACCATCGGAAAAATCGATGAGAAGCTCCTCTTCTATATGGAGAGCCGCGGCATAAGCGAGGCAGTCGCGAGGGAACTCATGACAAGGGCAAGAATTAACACAGTTATAAATAAGCTGCCTGACGACGTTTCAAAGAAGGCCGCTAAGGATTATATCAAGGAGGTATTTGGAGATGAAGCGTAATTTTAGGGAGGATTTTCCTATATTTGCAAAATATCCGGAGATGTCCTACCTTGACAATGCGGCTACGACCCAGCGTCCTCGCCAGGTTCTCGAAGCTGTCAATAAATTTTACAACGAGGCGAACGCTAATCCCTTAAGGGGAGTCTATGAGCTTTCGGTAAAGGCGACGGATGAGTACGAAAACGCGCGAGAGAAGGCCGCCAGACTTATCAACGCCGCTGATTCGTCTGAAATTATATTTACAAGAAATACAACAGAATCCTTGAACCTTATTGCCTATACCTACGGACTTGCTAACCTCCATGAGGGCGATGAGATCGTCATAACGATGATGGAGCACCACAGCAACATCCTGCCTTGGCAGATGGTCTGTAAGCACACAGGCGCGAAGCTTATTTACATGGTTCCCGACAAGGAAGGAAAGATAAGCGACGCTGAGATTGAGAGCAAGATCACGTCAAAGGCAAAAATCGTCTCAATCGGTCATGTATCTAACGTTATGGGCGTTGTAAATCCTGTTGAGAAGGTAATAAAGAAGGCTCACTCTGTCGGCGCTGTCGCAATAGTAGACGGTGCCCAGTCAACTCCTCATATGAAGGTTGACGTGCGGGCTATGGATGTGGATTTCTTCGCCTTTTCGGGCCACAAGATGCTTGCCCCTATGGGAATCGGTGTCCTCTACGGTAAGAAGGCCTTGCTTGAAAATATGCCTCCATTCCTCTCAGGCGGCGAGATGATAGAGTACGTGGAAGAGCAGAGCGCAACATTCGCTGAGGTTCCGCACAAGTTCGAGGCGGGAACTGTCAATGCCGGTGGCGCGGTAGGTCTTGGCGCGGCGATTGACTATTTAAATGAAGTCGGCTTCGATTATATAGAGGAGCGTGAAGCAGCCCTTGTGAAGCGCATGATGGAGGGAATGGCGGAGCTCCCTTATATTCATGTGATCGGCGGACAGAAACCGGAAGAGCATCACGGCATAGTTACATTTATGGTGGATGATGTTCATCCCCACGATGTCGCGACCATCCTTGATTCGCAGAAGGTCTGCATAAGGGCGGGCCACCACTGCGCGCAGCCGCTGTTACATTTCCTTGGCGTAAACGCGACCGACCGGGCGAGCGTATATTTCTACAATACCGAGGATGAAGTGGATAAATGCATCACGGCGCTTAAAAATGTAAGGGGGTATTTAGGCTATGGAGCTTAAGTCAATATATAATGACCTTGTAAATGACCACAATATGCATCCTAACAACAAACACACCATAGAGAATCCTACACTTACCCTTCGTGGTGTAAATCCTACCTGTGGCGATGATATTACGCTACAGCTAAAGATTGAGGATGGTGTGGTTACAGACGGCGGATTTACCGGAAACGGGTGCGCCATCAGCCAGGCAAGTACGGATATGCTGCTTGATGATATAATCGGCCGCAAGAAGGAAGACGCAGAGCACCTCTGCAAGGTCTTCCTCGGTATGATTAAGGGTGATGAGAAGGATGACGCTGTCCTTTCGGAGCTCGATGACGCCATCGCCCTCCGTGACATCTCCCATATGCCCGCCAGAGTAAAGTGCGCCGTCCTCGCATGGCACACCGCCGATGAGATGCTAGCTGAGACATCACGTCAGTTATGATTGTCATAGAGAGGGACCCGCTCACGAAGTGAGTGGGAGAGTTGGCTATGACTAACGCAGCCCCGGCCCATGCTCGAAGAGCATTCTCATGGCCGGGGTATCCTTAGCTTGGAAAATAATGTCAGCATTCTTTGTCACATTTCCACAAAACCACTCCCTCTTTTTCGGCACCCCAAAAGCCCTAAAAGGGGTTGAAATTTATTCCCTCGTGTAGTATACTTGTCTTCAGATGGTAAACAAACTTTCCGGCCGGGAGGTAGATATCATGGATAAGAATTTTTTCAGTGCAGATGATCTTGCTGAGCTCAATGAGAGCCTCAAGGAGATGGAAGCCTCTGAAGTAAAGGGTGACAAGGACGAGGATCCTGAGGTCGCCGCTTCTGAGCGCCGCTTTAAGGAAATCATTGAGAAGCACAGGGAAGAAGGCTGAGGCGCGGCATAGCTGCGCTTCAGCCCTACAAAGAGAATCTGCCATGAATATTAAGGCAGGTATGGATGCTTTAACGTATTTATTTCTTAATGCGTTTTATCTTATATGTCTTATATCGATTTTTATTGAACAGTGTTCAATATATCATGAGTATTCTTACTCAAATTAAAATTATAATTACGGATAAAGTTAAATGAATAAAGACAGCATGATTGTAGTCTATGACTGTGAGCCGGGCTATGCCTTTGCCCTGTCAGACTATATCAACAGAAAAAATGAGGCTGGATTTGTGTCATGCGGTTATACGGATAATGAAAAATTCTCCGAATTTCTTTATGACAATCCCGGCTCGTATGTCCTTGCGGGAGAGGGCTTTGAGATGTCTTTTCTTCCGGATGGATTTAAAGGAAAAAATATTATAGTACTGGTTGATAATACTAATGATGTGCCTGAGGCCCCATGGATATATAAATATCAGCCGGCGTCGAAAATTATGAAAGAGATTAACTCCATGACAGGAGGACTTTCGGATGATGTCGGAGGCTGTGAGGTATATACGGTATTTTCGGCTGACGGTAACAGAAATTCATCCGCCTACGCAAGACAGCTGGCTGAAGAATACTCGAACAAGGGCCCTGTGCTTTTTATGGACTTATCGCTTCTTCCACCAGTGGATACGGATGTAAACGGAATTTCAATGTCCGATATTCTTTATTTCGCGAAGCAGGGGAAAAATCGACTTCAATGGAAGATAAAGAGCTTCGCCAAGGAAAAGGGCATAACATATATACGTCCTGTGAAGTGTTTTATGGATCTTTATGAGATGGATGAGAAAGACATCGTGCTTATTCTGGATGTGCTTGCTAATTCCGGTCTATTCGCTTCGACTGTAATAAATCTTTCATTATTCGGGGCTCCTGCCCTCTCAATTTTGACACAATCGGGGAAAATATTTTTAATGTCCGACGGAAATGACAACCACTACGAGGAAGAGTTTATTTCCGAACTTTCGAGGATGAAGCGTTCTGATATTGTTAAGAAAGCGAAGGTAATAAATATTGGATGATAGTCTGAAAAAGTCTCTGGCGGAGCACATCATCAATAAATTTGATTTTTCAAGGGATATATCCGATGATGAAATATTAATGTCAATTGAGGATGCCGTTTTAAATTACGGAAACGAAAATTACATTTCAATTGATGAAAAAAACGAGCTTACGAGTGAAATATTTAATTCCGTAAGACGTCTTGGACCCTTGCAAAAACTAATCGATGATCCTCTTGTAAATGAGATTATGGTAAATGGTCCCGATGATATTTTCTGGGAAAGAGACGGTAAGCTTAGTCGGGCACCGATTTCTCTTGAAAGCGAAGAACAGCTTGAGAATATAATTCAGCAGATAGTGGCTGAGGTTAACCGTTCGGTAAATGAAGCAACCCCTATAGTTGACGCAAGACTTCTTGACGGAAGCCGTGTAAACGTTGTTCTTCCGCCGATAGCCTTAAATGGGGCTGTCGTAACAATTAGAAAATTCCCTAAGGAGCCGATGAGTATTAAGCGCCTGCTTTCGTATGGCACGCTTGACGAAGAAACCTGTGAATTTTTAAAAATTATCATGGAAAGCGGATGCAATATTATAGTCAGCGGTGGTACATCATCGGGTAAAACATCATTTCTAAATGCGCTATCTGAATATATTCCCAAAAAGCAACGTGTTATAGTTATGGAAGATTCCGCAGAGCTCCAGCTAACCGGCATCCCTAATCTGGTCCGCCTTGAGACCAGAAACGCTAACCTTGAGGGTATGGGTGAAATAGGAATAGCTGATTTAATAAAGAGCAGCCTTCGTATGCGTCCGGACAGGATTATCGTCGGAGAGGTGCGTGACGGAGCGGCAGTTGTGAATCTCTTGAATGCTTTTAATACAGGACATTACGGCGAATCGACAATTCACAGCAATTCAGCTGAGGATACAATAAGCCGTCTTGAGACTCTGCTCCTTACCGGAGCGGACGGGATGCCCCTTGCCGCTGCCGAAAGACAGATTGCTTCAGCCATTGATTTTATTGTTTATCTGGGAAGATTACCTGATGGAAGGCGTAAGCTCCTCGAAATAAGCGAAATAGAGGGTGTAAAGAACGATGGAATCGAGATGCGTAAGATCTACGAATACAGCGACTGCGAGGAAAGGCTTGTTAAAAGAAATGCGCCAAAGCGCTGCTTACCTAAGGTGGAAAGGGCAGGATTTGATTTAAGTGGACTATTCGATTTACAGAAGGAACAGTAAGGAATGGGTGAAATTTCTCGCAATCTGGAGCGTAATCTGTATTTTGTTCGGCTTACTTTTTTATAAAAATATATTTGGAATAATTATTTTGCTCCCTCTTGGATTTATTTATGAAAAAATAGATACAAAAAAGCAGATAAAAACGAGGCGAGAGACTCTTTCAAATCAGTTTACGGAAGCTCTTCATGTAATGAGTGCTTCTTTGGGAGCGGGAACCAGCCTTGAAAAGGCCATACCGATGTGCAGAAAACAGCTGTCTGAGCTGTATAGGCCTGATGACTATATCATGAGAGAGCTAAAGCTAATGGAGAGGCAACTGGCATGTAATGTAAGGGTTGAGCATATTTTCCTTGATCTTGGCAAAAGAAGCGGTGTGCGCGACATAGAGGAATTCGCTGAGGTGTGCGCAGTGAGCAAAAGAGCCGGAGGTAATATAGTCAAGGTTATGGAGCACACTGTAAAATGTATCGATGCCAGAAAAAGCATGGAGCGGGATATTTATACTATAACAAGCGGGAAGAGGCTTGAAGGGCATATCATGGATCTTATGCTTCCGGGAATTCTATTATATCTTAACTTCAGTATGCCTGAGATGATGCAGAATATGTATACCGGAATTGCCGGACGATTAATAATGACTGCCGTTCTTATCCTTTATTTCGCTACATTTCTTATGATGGAAAAAATCACAGATATAAAGGTTTAGTATGAAATTTTTTGAGGAATTTACAAAATCGCAGAAAAGGACGATTTTATTGGCCGCCCTTATGGCAAGCTTGCTTGTCGCATTCACAGCCATAAAAGACAGGGATGTCGTTGATCATAACATAAATAGCTATACAAGGCCAAAATCCTATGAAAGCGATGAGTCTGTAGACTTTAAGGTGAAGATAAAAGACGGAGAAGGCACGGAAAAAATCATAAATTATTCCGGAACTCTCGCAAAGCAGGTACCTACAGCTGAGGCGGCTGAGAAATATATTAATGAAGCTCTGAATTATTGCGAAAAAAATTTATTTAAGGATGGAGAAAACGCCGGGAATGTTAAAACAGGAATTAAAATAATAAAGTCAATACCTGAGAATCCCTGCGATATATCCTATGAAACTGACATTGACGACGCGCTGACTTCTTCGGGAACGATAAATACAAAATTAATAAGATCAAGCCGAAAAGTTGTGCTTACAATTACATCGTCAATAGAAGGCTACGAAAAGAAATCAAAAACCATTGATCTGATATTAAATCCGGACAAGGTAACAAAAGATGCCAATATGGAGAATAATGTCACCGAAGAATTAAATACTATATTAGGTGAAAACACGTCTGCCGCGGCAGTGAAGCTTCCCGAAAATATTGCGGGTTATGAAGTTAAATTCGTAAAAGAGGGAGAAAGAGAACTGCCTAAGGTAATGCTATTTTCGATATTTATCGTTGTAGCAGTCGTGCTTTTATATAAATCAAAAAACGATGAAAAAAAAGATAAGAGAAAGGAGGCGCTTCTTGATTCATACGCTGATTTTACGGGAAGATTTGTCATACTGCTTGGCGCAGGTCTTTCCCTGAAGGCGATATGGAAAAAACTATCCGGTGAGGGTAAATTTTCAAATGAATTAGGGGTCGAAATAGACGCGACCGTGCGACAGATGGAGAACGGTATGGCAGAGTATGAGGCCTATGAGAACTTTGGAAGGAGATGCGGAGTTGAGAATTATATCAGATTCGCGTCTATACTTACCCAGAATTTACGGTTTGGATTCGGGAAAATGCTTGAGAGGCTTACGACCGAATCTGAGTCAGCCATGCAGGAAAGAAAGAACAGGGCATGCTTAAATGGCAATAAAGCGGATGCGAAAATGATGATTCCGATGATTTTACAGTTTGTCCTGGTAATAGTAATAGTAATGGTTCCCGCCATGATGATGGTGGAGTAAAGGAGGAATTTAAGATGTTTACAGAGAAGATTAAGTCAGGATTTACAAAAGCAGCAGACAAGCTTGTTGAGGCAGAATACAGCCTTTATACAAAGGCTGTTATGGAGAAGAACAAGGCAGGCGAGGATGTGAAAAATCACCTGAACGATAACAGAGGTATGGCTGTAGTTGAGATTGTTCTCATAATCGCCGTTACTGTCGGAATAATGTATGTATTTAAAGACAGAATAGGAAAAATTGTCAAGGATATCTTTGATGGCGCCGATAAGAGCACAAAAGAATTTATGAAGAACGCCTGATTATGAAGTTAAAAGGTTCTGTTACATTATTGATGTCATATCTTTCCATATTCTCTATCGCGGTTCTGGGATCATTCGCTGATTCCTCGAGAATAAGCGCCGCGAGGGCTATGATGACAGACGATGGCCTGCTCGCAGCCCAGAATATATTGGCAGAATATGAAAGGGAAATCCTTGACGATTATCACGTTCTTTTTGTGGATTCAAGTGAGCTTGAAGGCGATAAAGGGGCGAAGGAAAAGGCGGATTCGTATTTAAAGAAGATGAATGAACCTCTTACAGCTTTTTCAAATGACTGGATGGGAACACATATGTCATTTTCTGAATTTAATTTCAATAAGGGAATGACGGAAAACAACTGTCAGTACTTTGTGAAGCAGGCTGTTGCCTACGCTAAGTACGAAGGTCTTGTAGATGCCGCTAAGCGCATAACGACCTCAGAAGCCTCTCCGGCGATAACTATAGACGGAAGCAAGGCTTATTTCCTTGCCGAAAACGCGATCTCCGATACAAATTCAAATGAAAATAAAAAAGACCTGTCGGAGTTTAACGATGACGAATTGATCGGCGAGGGAAACGAAGCAACTGATGAGCAGAAAGAGAAATTAAAGGAAATAGATAAATTAAAAGACGATTCAGACACAAGTAAAAATTTATCTCTTTCTCTCCTGCTTCCTGCGGATGCTACCATATCAGGTCATGAAATAGAAGAAGTCGAGTGGAACGTAACCAGCGTGGGCGAAAAGATATCCGGAGAATTCTACGATTCTCTGGCCATGCAGGCCTATATAGACCACTGCTATTCGGATTATATGCATCCCGTTGATGATAAGGAACATGCGCTGATGTATGAAAAGGAATATATCATCTGTGGTAAAAAAAGCGACAAGGCTAACCTAACAGCTGTCGTAGACGCTATATTCGGAGCGAGACTTTTGAAGTGGATAGCGTACAATAAAGAAAAAAGAGGCGCTGAGGCAAGGACAATGGCATTAGCGATAGCGGCAGCCTTCCCGGAAGCCGCGGAACTGGAACCTGCTATTGAGGCGGCCATTATAGCCGCCTGGTCGGCAGTGGACGCAAGAAACGATGTTGTCTCTTTATTTAAGGGCGAAAAGATAGATCTTATGCCTAAGAACTCGGCTGTCGAGGTTGGTTACTCAGAAGTCTTAGATGAAATGATAGCCATTCACAATATTGTTAGCGACAAGACGGCTGAACGTTGTGTAAGACTTATTGAGCAGAATATGCGGGTTCGTTATAAGCCAGATTTCAGGGCTGACAGCTGCTATTCCGCTATAACCGCGGAGGCTGAGGGAAAGGTTGAACCGAGATTCTTTGCGCTTCCTGTTATTACAAGAATGATATCAAAGGCGCCTAAGGATTTCACGTATAAGATACCAATTGAAGCGGAGCTGAACTAATGGGGGCACGAAAGTGCCCTGCAGACCATCCATGTGATAAAATGAAAATGAAAGGAGCAGGTCTTGAAAAATAACCAAATAAATAACGTGTTCTACAATACCGCGAATACCAATGAGAAGCGGGATCAAAAAATATATACAAGAAAAAAACGTATCAAATCATGGATGGCCCGCAGAGCGCTTTCAGCCTCATTTACCCTGGAGGCGGCTGTTGTGGTTCCTATTTACCTCCTTGCCGTATGTCAGATAATTTTCTGGTCGATGTTCTCGCAGGAACAGATGAGGGCTTCCATCAAAATGAATAATCAGCTGCGGAAGGCAGCCCAGTATTTTTATGCCGGGAATGAGCTGACGGAGGACTTATTCGCGGGCTACGACATGCCAACAATTGATGGCGATGTAATAACGTGGGCCGATTCAGGTGAGCTGAACGGAAAGACATTTTTCAGGATATCACAGGCGAGAAAATTCACAGGCAGAAAATTTACGAAGACAGGGGAAAAAGAAGGCGAGATAGTCTTTGTCGCGGAAACCGGCGAAGTATATCACAGAGACAGAAATTGCAGCCATATAAAGCTTTCGGTCGAGGCCGTCTCTAAAAGCGAAGTGAGCAGCAGAAGGAACGTAAGCGGGGGAAAATATTACCCCTGTGAGAAATGCATGGGAGCGGGTGGTATTTCAGATACTGTATATATAACCGATTACGGTGACAAGATGCATTCAAATGAGAGATGCTCAGGGCTAAAGAGAACGATTACAAGCATTACTCTTGAAGAAGCGGAAAAACGCGGCCTCGGACCCTGCTCAAGCTGTGGAGGCAGGTCGTGACGGCAATAACGTTTTTAATTCTTTCGACAATTGACGTGAGAAAGCGGAAAATTAGCCTGTCGATAATTATCGCGGGAGTTACATCGATCTTAATCGATGGCCTTGTTTTGCTTAAGTATCCTGTTTCGGCCCTTGATCTTATTTCGGCAGTGGTATTTATTATAACGGGTGCCGCGAGCCACGGTAAATTCGGCATGGCGGATGCTGTTATTTTAGCGGCCCTATCCGTTTCCTTCGGATCATTTGCCGCAATATTTTCGTATTTCGCGGCAGCCCTGCTTGCGAAAATTGTAATAACCATAAGGAGGAAAAACAGTGTCGCGTTTATCCCATATATATTCGCAGGCTTCGCGTGCTTTGAGGCGCAAGCTTTCGGGAACCTATATCATTGAAGCTTCATTCATTTATCCGATAATATTTTTTATTGTCTTTGCAGTATTCTGTATGAGCGCTTATGTACATGATTGTATCACATTAAATGCCGACATGTACTCATGCGTTATAGAGTCTTCAATGTATGGTGAGGACGGAGATCTCGCGAGAGTAAGATTTGCTAACAGAAATAATGGAGTATTGTTTCTGTCAAAGCATATTGACGATGGGTCATCATGCAGCAAGGAAAAGCTCACACTTTCGACGAAAATGAAATTTTTGAATATGTCACAATATACAACAATGGTTACGGATAAGGACATGGAGGTTGAATACATGAATTACAGGCCTCAGGACCTCGTGAGGGCTGTTCATGTAGGTAAGGGCTTATTTAAGAATGAAAAAACAGGAGATTCAAAAAATGATATCAGCAAAAGAATTATCAAGTGAAAAAGAAATAGATTATGAGATTGAAAATGGCAGGAATTATCTCGTAACTAAAATCCATGGAAGGCAGAATTATATCTATAAGATGATTGTCAGAAATGATATAAAGGGAATCATCAGAGCCCAGCTGAGAAGCAGGGATAATGAAGAGTATCTGTTTTACCCTGTAAATGAAATGATGGCAATGAGTCAGATGAGTGACATTGTAAAATTCAATGAAGAGAGGGTGAGAAATTTCATCCAGTCTCTTGTCAGCGTAACGAACAGCATGGAGGAATATTTACTGCCATTTGAAGGACTTCTCATAGATCCGTCAATGATATATGAATCCGCGAACGGCGAATTTAAGTGGATTTATGTGCCCTCGATGAAAAAAGAGGAGGCAGATGTTTCTGAAGCAGGCCGGAATTTTGAAAACCTTTTCAGCTTCATGCTTGACAGGGTGGATAAGCTAGACCATCCGGCTGTTCAGATGATGTACACACTTTATCAGTCCTCCCGTGATGCCATAACGCTGGGAAACGGCAGAGAGGTAACGGAGGTTATCCTGCGCGAAGCGAAGAAGCTGTTAGGCGATGATACCGATATGAGAAAAGAAAATATCAGAGAATTCAATAATGAAGAAGCTCGTTTAATCAGAGATGACATACTTACTATCGGTCCGGCGACTCCGACTGTAAGTAATATAAATAATGCTAATGTAAATAAAATTAATAACAAGAGAATTTCACTGAAGACAAGAGATGAGAAGGCAACAGCTGACAACAGCTCTAAAAATCTGCCTGCGAGGGTTGGAGATGATTCCTTCAAGAAAGCCATGAGAAAGGTCTGGGCGCTTCTTACCACTGATGTTTCATTTTCGGGAAAAGAAAAAAAGGAAGAAAGCGAAAAAAATTATGACATAGAAGAGAGTGATTTTTATCCTGAGGTAGAAAATGTTACATTAAACGCTAAGGAAGTAAGTCCGACTGAGACGGTTCCTATGGACATGCCGGGAGCTGTAAAAGATGATGTAACCGGTCAGGGGACATTTAATCAGAGCACGTATCAAGGCGAAGAGGTTTACTTCCCTGAAGGAAATACCCCTTTTGTAAAAAATTCAAGCGGAAGAAGGGGAGTATTCACGCTGCAGCCTCTTGACAGTGCTGATGAGCCGGTTCTGATTTCCAAGTTTCCGTTTTTTATAGGAAAAAGCAAGGAAAACGTGAACGCTACAATAGAAGACGCAACCGTGAGTCAATATCACGCCAGAATAGACAGAAGCGACAATGGAATTTTTTCACTGACGGATCTGAATTCAACAAACGGAAGCTTCTTAAACGGAATCAGACTTCTGCCATATGAAAAAATGTGCCTTCATGAAGGCGACACGGTAATAATATCTCGCAGACGATATACGTTCGCGGCAATGGCGTAATAATAAGGCATCCTTACAGGAATGTAAGGATGCCATTTTTTATTCGGACTACCTGTTCCGCTTAAAGAGATTTTCGAAGAAATCAGCAACCGGATTTGCGGGTTTTCGCCGACGATTACTGTTAAGATTGGTAATTCGCTTATCGGAAGCGGCAGCTGCTTCTCGATTGGCAGGAGCGGCAGACTGCTTGCTCATCGCCTGAACCGGAGCGAAATCAGGCATGGTGTAGAATATTTCCTGAGAATTAATCTTTTTATCTCCGCCGGAAACCTTGCTGTAATTTCCGTCTGATCTCAATTTTTTCGCCTGGCAATTGTCGTGAATCATTTTATCAAACATCCACAGTATCTGCTTCTTGAGATCGGAATCGAGCACCGGAGCGCCCACCTCCACACGGCGCAGAGTGTTACGTGTCATAAAATCCGCAGAGGAAATATATACCTTTTTCTCCTCGCCTGCCCCGAAAATATAGATTCTTGAATGCTCAAGGAGCCTTCCGACAATACTTATTACCCGGATATTGTCTGTATAACCGGCGACTCCCGGAATGAGACAGCATATGCCGCGCACAACCATATCTATTTTCACACCGGCCTGAGAAGCCCTGATAAGCTCATCAATTATCTTCTTGTCCGTGAGCGAATTAATTTTAATTCCGATATAGGCATTCTGACCGGCGCTAGCCTTCGTAATCTCATCATCTATCATTGCGATTACCTTGTTCTGCAGGCAGTTCGGCGCAACAAGAAGACTCTTTGTTTCATGGACGGTCTCGTCCATGGCTATCGCCTGAAATACCTGAATAGCATCCTGGGCTATGGCCCGGTTTGAGGTCATAAGACAAAAATCGGTATAAAATCTTGCCGTATTTTCGTTATAATTACCGGTACCAATCTGTGTATAGTATTCAGGCTGGCCGTCAACGATTTTTGTGATGAGGCATAGCTTAGAGTGAACCTTATAACCGGTTACGCCGTAAACAACCGTTACGCCGGCTTCCTCAAGGCGACGGCTCATTGCTATGTTATTTTCCTCATCAAAGCGTGCCTTTAGCTCGCACAGGGCGAAGACATCCTTGCCGTTCTGAGCTGCGTCTATAAGCGCCTCTATAATCTTACTCTGCTTGGCTACGCGATAAAGCGTTATCTTTATGGAAATTACCTGTGGGTCGTTCGCTGCCTCCTCGAGCATTGAAATGAAGGTTTTCATTGAGTCAAAAGGGTAAGCGAGAAGCTTGTCCTTATCCTTAATCTGGGGAAGAATCTTCATTCCCGGCAAAAACTGTTCCGATTTCCTTACCGGCTTTTTGGTATAGAAGAGGTCGGACTTCTGCCTTAGCAGGTCTCTGATTTCACCGAAAAATGATAGGTCAAGAGGCGTGTTATTTCTGAATACGGAATCCTCCTCTATCTGAAATTCGTTACAGAAGGCTCGTATTACCTTCTCATCAAGCTCGCGCGAAAGCTCAAGTCTTATAGGCTGCAGTCTCCTTCTTTTCTTCATAAGGTCAGCCATAAACTCGCGATAGTCAAGATCCTCGTCGTATAATGCGTCCGAATCGATATCGGCGTTTCTGGTTACTCTTATGAGCGATTTACCAAGAACCTTGTAATCGTCGAAGACGGAAGGAAGAAAATGTAAAATAAGCTCCTCCGAAAGTATATAGAGGTGCTCATCGCTCTGACTGTTTGAAACGGGAATCAGCCTTGGAAATACATCGGAGCTGCATGGTATAAGTCCGATCTGGTCCTTGCCCTGACTCTTCTCAAGGACGGCGGCAGCGTAAATCTCCTTATTTTTCATGAATGGAAACGGCTGCCTTGCCCCTACAATCATGGGTGAGAGCAGGGGTGCGATTTCAACATCAAAATACTGCTTTAAGCGTTTTGATTCCTCCTCGTCGATTTTTTTGAAGTCGACAATGCGGACGTGCTGCTCCTTCAATTCATCTAGAACATCCGCGTAAACTGCTTCCTTCTGAGTGTTAAGAATCTGGACCTCCTTGAGGATAGCCCGTATCTGCTCTTCGGCGGTCATATTTGTTTTATTGTCAGTCATGGAAGGGTTCAGTTCCCTCTGATCGGTGAGTGTACCGACCCTTACCATGAAAAATTCATCCAGATTGCTCTGGTAAATAGACAAAAAGTTCATTCGCTCGCAGAGTGGGACATCCGTCCGCTCCGCTTCCTCGAGTACTCTTTTATTGAATTTGAGCCATGAGAGCTCGCGGTTCATAAAAACAGGTGCATCCATTATATTACCTTCCTTGAAATATTAAATATTACTAAAACAGTTTACCACGGCGCAAGTGAAATTTAAAGCTTATGAGCGCAAAGGCTGTGTTAAATCTATGTAAAATTTCTTTACTCCAAAGCAAAAGTTTGACTTTACATTTCACTGATTATAAAGTATATTAGTAGTGAAGGGTAAAATCGTTTGCCATTACTTATTATAATATATAAAGAACTTTTTTACAACCGGAAAACGTTTGACATGGAGGAAGATAAATGGAAACTCACGCACTTATTGATATGGGCTCTAATACGATCAGGCTGTCGGTTTTTGGGAGAAGAGATGACGGAACGGTTCATCAGCTGTTTTCCGAGAAGGAGATGGCAGGACTTGCGAATTATGTGGATGACGGTGTTATGAGCACTCAGGGAGCTAGGAGAGCCATTGACGCTCTCAATAATTTTAAACAGATGCTAACGCTCTTTGGTATAACCAAGGTAAATGTATTTGCGACAGCCTCACTCAGAAATATAAAGAATACCGATGAGATAGTTGATCTTATCAAAGAAGAAACCGGCTATGAGGTAGAGATTATCTCCGGTACTGACGAGGCGAAGCTCGGCTATTATGGCGTACTTTCGTGGATGAACATAGAGTCCGGCACCGTATTTGACATAGGCGGCGGCTCAATGGAGGTTACCGAGATCAAGAGCAGGCAGATTATGTCGGCTCAGTCGGTTGATATAGGCTCACTCGTCCTTTTTAAAAAATATGTCTCCGGAATCTGGCCGGATAAGGATGAGATAGAGGATATAACCGATGCCATAGAGAGGAAGCTTGAGGGCATTGACGGAGTGCGCTCAAACCTTGTGTACGGTATCGGAGGCACCGCCCGCGGTGTCCTTAAGTTAGCTCAGTCTTACTATAAGATGCCTATACAGAATAGGGCAATATATGTGGATCAGCTGGATGAGATTTGTGACTTCCTCACAAGCGAGAGCAAGGAAGCGAGGAACTTCGTGCTTAAGTCATATCCGGACCGTATCCACACCATAATTCCGGGGACCCTTATCATCCAGACCCTCTGCCGCAAGATTCATTGCCAGACCCTTATGATATCTCCGTACGGCGCGCGCGAGGGCTATTTATATAAGATGTTAGGACAGAAGCTCGATGGCTAAGCAAAAAAAGATCGCCGCGATAAATGATTTCACGGGCTACGGCAGGTGCTCACTGACCGTAGCCATTCCGATTATTTCGAAATTAAAGGTCAATTGCTGCCCGATACCGACCTCGATACTGTCAAACCACTCGGGCTTTGACAGCTTTTATTTCAATGATTTCACCGATCATATGAATGAATATATTTCCGAATGGAAAAAGCTTTCACTTTCATTTGATGGCATTTTGACAGGCTTTGTCGGATCGGCAAGACAGTTTGACATCATAGAAGATTTCATTAATTATTTTAAAAATGCCGGGACGAAGGTAATTGTGGATCCCGTTATGGGCGATGACGGGCGGATATACAGCTCCTATAACAGCGATATGTGCTCTCGTATGAAGGAGCTGGTTAGAAGGGCTGACATAATAACTCCGAACCTTACCGAAGCCTGTATATTGACAGGAACCGATTATGACAATGGCGACTTTTCTGAAGAAAGCCTGCGCAAGCTTGTCGATAAGCTTAAGTGCTTTGACTGCGAGAATATAGTCATTACCGGGATTCCCTGCGGAAATTATATAGGCAACTTCTGCTATGACGCGGGCAGCAATCTTTGCGAAATGGTCGAACAGGAGCGAGAGGGCAAGACCCGCTGCGGGACGGGAGATGTATTTTCCTCGATAATAGCCGCTGACGCAGTTAATGGAGTTGACTTTAAGAAATCAGTAATGCGGGCATCGACATTTATCAAGAAATGTGTCGAGACCTCCATACAACTTGATATTCCTTTGACTGATGGGGTTGCCTTTGAGGAGATACTCGATGAACTCCCGGTTGAAAATAAGGAGACTTGACACATTTAAAATGTTGTTGTATAATAAGACGGATTTTATCTGACAGGTGACACTAGGTGTCGCCCTTTTTTGGAGAACAAATATGGCAGACAAAGCGGATAAGCCAAACCTTCCCGACATGTCGATATCAGTGACGATGGACGACGGAAGAGAGGTAATGTGTGATGTACTTACGATATTTCCTGTAGAGGGTAAGCAGTATATAGCGCTTGAACCACCGAAGGAAATTTCAGATGATATCTGGTTATATCGGTTTGTGCCGGTCGGCAGCGAGGAATTCAATGTAGAAGGCATCGATGACGATGATGAATTTAACTCAGTCTGTGACGCATTTTCGCAGATGGTTGAAAATTCCGAACTTGATACTATCTTAGACTAAATCAGAATGGAGCTTAATTTAAAATGAGCAAGGTAAGAACTAGATTTGCGCCGAGCCCTACGGGCAGAATGCACGTAGGTAATCTTCGTACGGCCCTTTATGAGTATCTGGTCGCGAAGCATGAGGATGGTGACTTTATTCTCAGAATCGAGGACACCGATCAGGCAAGGTTTGTGCCTGAGGCGCTTGACATTATATACGAGACCATGAAGGAGACCGGTCTCAAGCACGATGAGGGACCTGATATAGGCGGCCCTGTTGGCCCTTACGTTCAGAGCGAGCGCGTGAAGGACGGCCTCTATATGAAGTACGCTAAGCAGCTCATCGAAAAGGGCGAGGCCTACTACTGCTTCTGCACCAAGGAGAGACTTGAGAGCCTCCGCCAGGTTATAGACGGCAAGGAGGTCATGATGTATGACAAGCACTGCCTCCACCTGTCTAAAGAAGAAATAGAGGCGAATCTCGCCGCAGGCAAGCCATTTGTAATAAGACAGAATATCCCTCGCGAGGGAACTACTACCTTCCACGATGAGATTTACGGAGATATTACCGTAGATAATTCCGAGCTTGATGACCAGATTCTCATAAAGAGCGACGGATATCCTACCTATAACTTCGCGAACGTAATCGATGACCACCTTATGGGCATCACCCACGTTATCCGCGGAAATGAGTATCTCTCAAGTACGCCTAAGTATAACAGACTCTATGACGCCTTCGGCTGGGAGATACCTAAGTATATCCACTGTCCTCTTATTACAAATGAGGATCATGAGAAGCTTTCAAAGCGCAGCGGCCACAGCTCCTACGAGGATCTGATAGAGCAGGGCTTTGTGCCTGAGGCTGTCGTTAATTTTGTAGCGCTTTTAGGTTGGAGCTCTGAGGACGGGCGCGAGATATTTACGCTTGACGAGCTTGCCAAGGTATTCGACTATAAGCGTATAAATAAATCCCCTGCAGTCTTCGATATGAAGAAGGCGAAGTGGATGAACGGTGAATATATCAAGGCCATGGACTTCGACAGGTATTATGAGAGAGCACTCCCGTATATCAAGGAGGTGGTGAAGAAGCCTCTTGATTACAAGAAGATAGCTGAGCTTGTTAAGACCCGTATTGAGGTATTCCCTGACATCGAGCCTCTCATCGACTTCTTCGATGAGCTGCCTGATTACGATGTCGCTATGTACACTCACAAGAAGATGAAGACTAACAGTGAGATTTCACTTAAGGTCTTAAAGGATGTGCTTCCTCTTCTTGATGCCAATGATGATTATTCGGTCGAGGGCATCGAGAAGGTTCTTATGGGCTATATTAAGGATGCCGGAATTAAGAACGGTCAGGGCCTGTGGCCTGTTCGTACAGCCGTTTCGGGTAAGCAGATGACTCCGGGCGGCGCTTACGAGATTATGGAAATATTAGGCAAGGATGAATCAATCAGACGAATTAAGGTCGGCATAGAGAAATTATCAAAAGATGTCGCAAATTAAATTTTCACCTTCGCAGGAAAAAGCGGTTACGCACGTTGACGGTCCGATGATGGTGCTCGCGGGTCCCGGCTCCGGGAAGACCGCGGTCATCACGGGCCGCACGCGCTATCTGATAGAAGAAGCCAAGGTCGATCCGGACTCCATACTGGTCATTACATTTACAAAGGCGGCGGCCCTCGAGATGAGGGACCGTTTTGTGAAAATGATGGGCTCGGCCATGGGAGTCAGATTTTCCACATTTCACTCCGTATTTTTTACTATAATAAGACTGTCATATAATATCGATCCCTCACAGATAATTACTGAAAATGTCGCGGGGAATTTTATTCGCGACAAGGCAAGGGCCATGCAGATGGAAGAGGCGAGTGACAAGGATTTTGTGAAAAATATTTTAGGCGAGATAAGTCTTGTTAAGTCGGAAGATATCAATATAAATAATTATTATTCACTGCATTGTCCTACGAATTCATTCAGGGAAATATATAATTCATACAATGAATTTATGAAAAAATCGAGGCTGATTGATTTTGACGATATGATGCTTGTGACGAAGCGCCTCTTTACCGAGAGAAAGGATGTGCTTGCGGCCTGGCAGAATAAATATAAATATATTCTTATCGATGAATTCCAGGATGTGAGTAAGCTTCAGTATGATCTTGTAAGAATGATGGCTGAGCCAAACAACAATATATTTGTGGTAGGTGACGATGACCAGAGCATTTACCGCTTTCGCGGGGCGAGACCTGAAATAATGTTAGGCTTTCCAAAGGATTACAAAAACGCCAAGCAGGTGGTATTAAGTGAAAATTATCGTTCAACCAAAAAGATAGTTAAATTCTGCGGTAAAATAATTACCAAAAATAAAAAGCGTTTCAAAAAGGACATTACAGCTGTTTCAGAGGAAGGGAAAGAACCTGAGGTTAAAAAATTTCCCGACAGAAATAAAGAAGATAATTATATTATAGCGAATATAATGGATGCCCATAAAAGGGGTCTTCCGTATTCGGAAATTGCCGTAATATATCGTACAAATCTTGCGGCGAGACCATTCGCGGAGCGCCTTATGGAATACGATATTCCCTATGTCATGAAGGAATCGGCTCCGAATATATATGACCACTTTATAGCGAAGGATTTCCTTGCTTATCTTGAGATAGCGGAGGGGAACCGTTCCCAGGAAAACCTGCTCCGCATTATGAATAAGCCGGTGAGATATCTGAGTCGCGAATCCCTTGTGAGCGCTACGGTTGATCTCCCTGATAAGCCGAGATTTGTTTCATTTTTAAGATGGAAGGATTTTTATAAGGGACGGTCGTGGATGGCTATAAGAATAGACGATTTGGCGGGTGATATAAGGCAGCTGTCAAAGATGTCTCCATATCCTGCCATTCATTATCTCAGAAATATTATCGGCTACGACAATTATTTAAAGGATTACGCCAAGGAACGTGGCATAGAGTACGAGGAGCTGAGGGATGTGGAGGAAGAGCTCGCCGAGAGCGCTAAGCCCTTTAAAAATCTCGCGGAATGGAAGGCTCATATAGAAGAGGTTACTGAGAAGCTTCGCGAAAAATACAAAATGGATAAAAATTCCGGTGACGCTGTGGCGGTGCTTACCATGCACGGGTCAAAGGGACTTGAGTATAAGACGGTATTCGTGCCTGAATGCGTGGATGGCATGATTCCATATAAGAAGGCGATAAAGGATTCTGACATAGAAGAGGAAAGAAGGCTTTTCTATGTGGCGGCCACAAGAGCCAAGAAGGAATTATATATTACATATCCTGAAAAATTATTCGGAAGGGAGAAGGACCCGTCTCCGTTTTTAAGGGGTCTTTTGTAAAGGAAGTAAATTATGGACGAAAAAGATATTCTCTGCGCTGCGAACGCATATTCCAGAAAATATTATTTGGGTAGCACCTTCAACGGTCTCCCTGAGGCAGTAAAGAAGGAACTTCAGGCAGCTGTTGTTCTCTTTACCGCTGAGGTAGGTGGCATACTTACCCTGTCGTTTGATGACGGTGAGAATTTATATATCCATACTGCAGCGGCTGAAAATGATGCTGCCTATGACGATATCAGCGCAGGCCTTAAGGTAAAGCAGTTTCAGAAGGAAAACAAGGAATTGCTTGAAAATGTACAAAAGTATTATTCGATGATAATTAAAGGAAAAGGTGAAATGTGAGCTTCTATATAGGAAATGTACTGATTCCCGGGCCACTTGTATTAGGACCTATGGCTGGCGTGACTGACCTTCCCTTCCGTACGCTATGTCGTGAATTCGGCTGTGATTATACTTATACCGAGATGGTTTCGGCGAAGGGAATAAAGTACAATAATAAAAATACGGAAGAATTAATTACAATCGGCGAGGATGAACATCCGGTGGCGGTCCAGCTTTTTGGTTCCGATCCCGAAATTATGGCGGCATCTGCCCTGAAAATTTTAGATCACAGGTTCGATATTGTGGATGTAAATATGGGATGCCCGGTTCCGAAGGTCGTAAATAACGGTGAGGGTTCGGCTCTCATGATGCATCCCGATAAAATATATGACATAATAAGTACTATGACGAAACATTTATCCGTACCTGTCACCGTAAAATTAAGATTAGGGTTTGACAAAGAGCATATAAATGTGGTAGAATGTGCTAAAGCGGCAGAAGCGGGTGGCGCTAGTGCCGTTGCGGTACATGGAAGGACAAGGTCAGCTTATTATAGCGGAAACGCTGACTGGCAGCCTATTATCGAAGTTAAAAAATCCCTTCACATACCTGTTATAGGTAACGGAGACGTTAATTCTCCCGAAAAAGCACGTGAAATGATTGAGAGAACGGGAGTGGATGCCGTTATGGTCGCAAGGGCGGCTCGCGGCAATCCGTGGATTTTTAATGAAATAAAAACCTATCTTGCTACGGGAGAGAAAATACCGAGGCCCTCTTATGATGAAATATTCGATCTTATCGAGCGTCATATGAAAATGATGATTGCCTATAAGGGAGAATATACGGGAATAAGAGAGATGAGAAAGCATGTTGGCTGGTATACGGTCGGGATGCCGGATTCGGCGAGCCTCCGAAGAAAAGCAAGCCTGGTTGAAAGTCCGAAAGAAATGTACGATATTTTAGAGAACGCAAGGAAAAATCTAAAGGAATCCAATCGATGATAATTAAATCAGCAGAACTTGAGACGGTTATTGGTGTTACGAGCCAGATACCACAGCATGTAATTCCGGAGTTCGCGTTTGCGGGAAAGAGCAACGTAGGGAAGTCATCCCTTATAAACGCTATGCTTAACCGCCATTCGCTCGCGAGAGTTTCGGGGAAGCCCGGCAAAACGCAGACTATCAATTATTACAATGTAAATAAAGAGTTATATCTTGTTGATCTTCCTGGATACGGATACACGAAGGCCGCGGTTGAAGTCAAGGCTGAATGGGGTAAGATGGTAGAAAAATATCTCCGCATGTCGCATGCGCTACGTCACGTATTTCTTTTAAGTGACAGCCGTCATGCTCCAAGCGAAGATGATCTATTGATGTATAAATGGATCAGCGATAACGGTTTTGAACCTGTAATTATAGCCACCAAGACAGACAAGCTAAATAAGACAGAGTACAAAAAACAAATGGAAGTCCTTAAAAGCGCTTTTAATATAAATGATGAGAACTTCATTCCATTTTCGGCAAAGGACAAAAAGGGAGTGGAAGCCCTCTGGGACGTTATTGAGGCTTTCGCTTCAGGATGATATTTTCCACTAAGTACGTATAAATATCATTGCTCTTATCTTTCCACTCGTTGCATATTTCCATTGCGCGTTTCTCTGAGGGAACGGCGAGCGAAAGCTTTAAAAGCTCAGATCCGTCAAAATCAATCAATTTTAATGTGACGGAATTTTCACCTTTATTGTTTACGCTGTAATCGGAAAGTACCGATACTTCACTTTTAAGCTCGTGTTCATGTCCCGCGAGATATTTTTTAATGTCATCCTTTATAGGTTTTGAGACAATATCAGGGAAGAGCTTTAAGGTATTAATTCCTTCATCCGTTATTGTAAAATAAGAACTGTTACGAACCTGCTTGCACGACACCAGTCCTGCGTCAGTCAGTTCCTTAAATACAGTCTGAAGCGAAAAATAATCGGTATAGTCCTTCGTAAGCATAAAGTCCGAAATACGGGCATTTGTAAGAGGATGGTCCACAAGACTTAACATATAGAGAACCATCATTTTATATAAGGTTAATGTTTCGTTATTCATTTAATCGGCCCCACTTTTACTGATAAAATCAATTACAATAATTATGATACACTAAAACAAAGGAGAAATCAATGGATTATTCAGAAATGAATCTCGCTGACCTTAAGGTACTCGCAAGACAGAAGGGCATGAAAAGCTTTACTGCCCTCAGAAAGGCGGACCTTATTTCTTTGATGGAGGAATTCGACAGGGAACACGGAACTGCCGATAACGCCCATGAGAAGAGGACAGTAGGAAGAACCACGACATATATTTCAAGGAGCAGGAGAGGAGTTGCGCCAAGAACTGAAGCAGCTACGGCTACTACCGGCGAAGAACCTGTAAGAACAAAGAGAAAGTATACAAGACATAAGCTTACCCCTAAGGAAGAGGCGAAGCTTGAAGAGAGAAGAGCTCTTGCGGCCGAAACCTATGAGGAGCTTTCAACAGGAAGAACCGAGGAATCCGAGAGACGTGTCGGCAGACCGGTTCAGAGCGAGCTTATAGATGGTTATGATGAAGAGGTAAGACGCAGCGAATACACTGACGCGTCATCAGAGTACGACAGTGAGTACGATGAAGATGAAGAGGAGATGACAGCTGAGAGCCATCAGGAAGAGGTAGAGACGGTAGCGCCTAAGAGACCGGGCAGACCTCGCAAGCCAAGATCAATCGAGGATCTCACACAGGCTGAGATTTCAGCTATGTCACAGAACATCCAGACACCTGACGGCGAAATAAATAAGGCTGACGCTAAGCTTCTTGATTCCGGCGATACAAAGGAAGGAATTTTCGAGAAGATGCCTGAGGGCTTCGGATTTATCCGTTGCGATAATTACCTTCCGGGTGAAAATGATGTATATGTCTCTCCTCAGCAGATCAAGAAATTCGGTCTCAGAAACGGAGATTATATAAACGGCAATACAAGGCTTAAGAGCAGAAATGAGAAGTTCTCAGCCCTCCTTTACATCAACTCTGTAAACGGATTCCCTCTTAAGACCCTTCAGACAAGACCACAGTTTGAGAAGCTTACCCCTGTCTTTCCTAACAGAAGAATCAGACTTGAGACTGATCCGAATGTTTACGCGACCAGAATGGTTGACCTCATTTCCCCTATAGGAAAGGGTCAGCGTGGTATGATCGTTTCCCAGCCTAAGGCAGGCAAGACTACCCTCTTAAAGCAGATAGCGCTTGCGGTTCAGAAGAACAACCCTGAGATGCATATCATTATCCTCCTTATCGACGAACGTCCTGAGGAGGTTACCGATATGAAGGATTCTATCAAGGGTGACAATGTGGAGATTATTTATTCTACATTTGACGAAACACCTGAGAATCACAAGAGGGTTTCTGAAATGGTCCTTGACCGCGCGAAGAGGCTCGTGGAGCATAAGAAGGATGTCATGATTCTCCTTGACTCTATCACAAGACTTTCAAGAGCCTATAACCTTACCGTTACAGCGAGCGGTCGTACTCTTTCAGGGGGTCTTGATCCTGCGGCCCTTACGGCTCCTAAGAAGTTCTTCGGAGCTGCCAGAAATATGCGCGAGGGCGGAAGTCTTACAATCCTTGCCACAGCCCTTGTTGATACCGGTTCACGTCTTGACGATATGGTATTTGAGGAATTCAAGGGTACCGGCAACATGGAGCTTGTCCTTGACAGGAACCTCGCTGAGAGAAGAATTTTCCCTGCGATTGACCTCTCGAAGTCAAGCACCAGACGCGATGATTTACTTTTTGATACGGATGAGTCCGAGGCTAACGGTATAATTAAGAGAGCGCTCAAGGCACGTAACGCTGACGAGCAGATGGTAAATATTATTAAGATTGTAAGAGGCACAAGAACCAATAAGGAGGTTATTCATTATCTTAAGGAAAATCCTATAGAGTCAAGCTCATACAGGAGACCTATCCAGAATACTCCTTACCAGAACAATCCTTACCAGAATACACCATACAGGCAGCAGGCTCCAAGAAGAAATAATTATTATTCTTCTTCATCTTCATCAGATGATTACGGAATGTGAAGTTATAAAAAGCCGCGATAACGCCCGCCTTAAGGCAGCGAAAAAGATACGCGATAAGTCATCAGAACGGCGGAAGACAGGCCTTTTCTTTGCCGAGGGCGTAAAAATGACCGATGAGGCGCTTGCGGCAGGCGCTGTAGATACCCTGATTCTGTCAGAGAGCTTCTTTGGTAAATGTACCGCCCCTGACAGGGAGAATGCGGAAGGAAGACTTATAGCGGAGAGCGGAACTAATATAGTAAAAGCCTTATCGGATGAAGGAGCTTTCGATAAGGTAAATACAACTGTTTTATCCGACTCCCTCTTCAATGACCTTGCGGATACCGTGAATCCGCAGGGGGCGGCTGCTCTGGTAAAGAAACCTTCATGGAGAGTGACGGATGAGGCATTTTTAAATGAGGCCTTCAAGCGTGACGGCTATATTAAGCTTCTTATAACGGACGGAGTGCAGGACCCGGGAAATCTTGGGACTATGGTAAGAACCGCGGAAGCGGCCGGAATGACCGGAATTATCATGAGCCGCGGGACAGCCGATATATTTAACCCGAAGGTTGTAAGGTCGACCATGGGCTCTATTTTAAGAGTTCCATTTTTCTACGTGGACGATCTCGGGGCGGCCATGGAAGGGCTTAAGGCACTTGATATAAAAATTTTTTCGACTCATTTAAAAGGAAAATCCTATATGAATGAGGTCGACTACGGAAATCGGTGCGCCGTAGTTATAGGAAATGAGGCTCGGGGAATCTCGGATACTGCCGCCGATCTCTGCGATGTCCTCGTGAAGATTCCAATGCACGGCAAGGTTGAGAGCCTGAACGCTTCAATCGCTGCCGCCATAATGATGTACCGACTGTAGTTTTTAACTGAATAATCCAACAAAATAAGCTGATCTGCGAACCTTATGGCTTGCGGGTCAGCTTTTTTGCTAAATGCGAAGCGAAACTTCACAAAGAAAGAAATTTAAAATAATACTTGCCAAATCCTTTACAATGAGATAAAATAGTTTTCAGGTAGATTTATAATTTTTAAGGAGGCGGTTAAACCAGATGCAGGCAGCAGTTAAGTGTTCCACCAATCCTGATATAGCGGCAGCTGTTAAAGAGGCTGTCGGAGGACTTTCAGATCTTACTCTCCTCATGTTTGTCACTTCATACGACAGAGTTGAGAAGACCGCTGAAGAGATCAAGAAGCAGTTCCCGGGAGTACCTTGCGTAGGTACATGCGGCACTGTTTACCATGACAGAACATTTTCAGATACCGGACTCACGGTGAGCGCATTCGGCAAGGGCGCGGAAGTTAAAACCGGGGTAATCAGGGACCTTTCGATCTGTCCTGTGTTTGATGAAGTCATTCTTAAGAAGAATCTTGAGGAGTTGAGACCGGGAAACGGCGATACAGCCTGCCTCGAGTTCTGTACGAACGATGAAGAGAGACTTGTTTCAACCATGAACATATCTCTCGGTGACAAGAAGGTTCCGCTTGTAGGCGGCAGCGTCTTCGGAGTTCCTGAAGGAAAGTCCGGCATAGTAGCGGTCGACGGCGTCGTTTATACCGATGCCTGCGCCTACGCCATTGTAAAGAATCTTACCGGGAAGGTGCGGACATACAGAGAGAATATTTACCACCTTCGCGAGGGTGGCAGACGCCATATAGCTACTAAGGTTAACCTTGCGAAGAAGGAGCTCGTTGAGCTTGATGGCAGACCGGCGGCCAAGGTTTACGGCGATGAACTTGGCATTTCCGAAAATCAGATTGTAAATAATGTACTTAAGAATCCGCTCGGAAGAATAGTCGGAGATGACGTATTTATCTGCAGTCAGTACGCCATAGGAAGCGGCGGTTCTCTCATAAATTACAAGCGCTTCAATCCAAATGATACGGTTGGAATTCTTGAGCTCGGCGATTATAAGAATATAAGGCAGGAAACGAACAGGAAGATAGCAAGTGAGAACAAGCACGTTTCTTACGCCTTCCTGGTGAACTGTATATACAGGCATGTACTTTTCCAGAATGAGCACTACATCGATACATTCCTTACTGACATGAGCAAGTTTGGCCAGTTCATGGGATATGTTGGTGGCGGTGAGCAGTACAAGGAGCAGCACGTAAATCAGACGGCCGCGTGTGCTGTGTTTGAGTGATATTCAATAAAAATCTAGTCACAGTGACTATCAATACGGAGGATTTGTTATGGGACTTTTTGGCAGGAAAGAAGCAGTAGTAGAAGAGACTCCCGAGGTAAAGAGGATTGATATAAGACGTGAGCTTTCTCCTCTTAAGGAAATAAGCCGTTCGGCGAACGCAAGCAAGAAGAAGCTTGAGGACGCTGAGAGCGAGACCATTAGCGGCGTAAATGAAATTAGTTCTTCATTTGCGGATGTCCAGGATAAGTATAATGTCGTAATCGACTCTGTAAACGGCCTTAAGGACCAGGTTGACAGCGTAAAGAGCATAAATGAGTCATTTGATGAAATCATCACAAAACTCATCACAACTGCCGACAATTCCCATGCCGGCATGGAGAAGGTTGACGCAAGCTCCGATTCGGTAAAGAGCACGATTGACGCCGTTCAGGAGGTATTTGACAAGTTCCAGAAGAGCTTCGAGGATATCCAGGAGAAGGTAAACCAGATAAACGGTATCGCCGGTCAGACAAACCTTCTTGCCCTTAACGCTTCCATAGAGGCTGCCCGCGCGGGCGAGGCAGGACGCGGCTTTGCAGTTGTCGCTACCGAGGTAAATGAGCTCTCTCAGGAGATCAAGAAGCTTGTCGGCTCAATCGGTGAGAGTATGACGGAGCTCAATCAGAACAACCAGAGCCTTGTTGACTCGATAGAGCAGACCAGAAAGGCTATTGATGAAAGCCATGAGAATATTTCAAATACTCAGGAAATAATCAGCTCCATCAAGAGCGTAGCGGATGAGGTTGAGACCCAGAGCCACCAGATGGGCTCCGTAATCACTAACTGCTACGATGCCGTAGATCAGGTAAATGACAACCTGTCAGAGTCCTCGAAGTATTTTGAGAAGGTTGCCGACAACATCGAGGAAATCACGACAAAGATTTCAAAGAAGGATACTACCTTCGAGGATATGAGCAATGTCATTGACCAGATAGATCCTCTCGTTGATAAAATTGTAAATGATATGAAATAAAGAAATCCCCCAGGGCTTTAAAGGTCCCGGGGGATTATATGAATTAAACCGCCTCACTCGAGGCGGTTTTTTATTATGATTTATTTTACTTCTTTTCCGTTAATCTTGGTTCCTTCTGTCTTGGCTTCAGTCTTACTGTCGGCCTTAGTCTTGCTATCGGTGGCCTGCGTACTGCTTCCGTCCTTCTTCTCAACCTCGACTATAGCTGTCTTCTTCATAGGAATACGGCAGTTCTTGTTGCTTCCGAACTCTACGACAACTATCTCATCCATGATATCGATTACGACGCCGTAGAAGCCACTTGTCGTAAGAACCGAATCGCCGACCTCAAGAGAATCAAGAAGCTCCTGCATACGCTTCTGCTCCTTCTTCTGAGGACGATAGGTCATAAAATACATCATAATCGCGATGATGACGATCCACATGATCATCATGCCAAGTGCGGCCCCTGAGCTTGTGCCTGTTGCTGTCAAATAAACTGTGTTCATGATTTGTCTCCTTTTTCCCCCTCCGCGAAACCGGCGAGCTTCTGCCTCTTATACTCGAGGAATCTGTCTTCTTCGATCGCGCTTCGGATTTCTTCCATCATTTTATTATAAAATCTAAGATTATGCAATACCAAAAATCTCATGCCGAGCATCTCATTTGCCTTAAGAAGGTGGTGAATATAGGCTCTGCTGTATCGTCTGCAGACAGGACAGTCGCAGGTATCATCGAGCGGTCTGTCGTCTGTGGCGTATTTCGCGTTATACATATTCATCTTGCCGTGGTTTGTGTAGGCGTGGCCGTGGCGACCATTTCTCGAAGGATATACGCAGTCGAAGAAATCAACACCTCTCTCCACGCACTCAAGGATATTTTCAGGTGTGCCGACACCCATGAGGTAGGTAGGCTTCTCAAGAGGCAGATAAGGCATAACCTTCTCTATGGTCTCATACATCTCAGCGTGAGTCTCACCGACCGCGAGACCGCCGATAGCGTAACCGTCGAGATCAAGGTCTGAGATACGCTTCGCATTTTCAATTCTGATATCAGCGTAGGTACCACCCTGGTTGATACCGAAAAGCATCTGGTTTTTATTGATAGTGTCGGGAAGGCTGTTAAGGCGGTCCATCTCATTCTTACAACGGACAAGCCATCTCTCGGTCCTCGCGACAGATTTTTCCATATAATCGCGCTCACACGGCAGCCCCGGGCACTCATCGAAGGCCATGGCGATGGTTGAGGCTATATTCGACTGGATCTGCATGCTTTCTTCAGGTCCCATGAAGATCTTATGGCCATCTATATGGGAACGGAAGGTTACGCCCTCTTCCCTTATATTACGGAGCTTGGCAAGTGAAAATACCTGGAAGCCGCCCGAATCGGTTAAGACGGGCCGGTTCCAGCTCATGAACCTGTGAATGCCGCCTAACGCCTTGATAGTCTCATCTCCCGGACGGAGGTGGAGGTGGTAGGTATTCGAAAGTTCAACCTGGGTACCGATGGTTTCCAGATCCTCTGTCGAAACGGCGCCCTTAATGGCAGCGGCTGTGCCTACGTTCATGAAAAGTGGAGTCTGCACGGTACCATGGACCGTGACGAATTCACCCCGCTTGGCGCTGCCGTCTTTATGTAATAGTTTGTACAAGTAGTTACTCCTTAAATAATTGTTTCGCAATGAGACAAGAGAGTCACTATAAGCCGGGTTCTGTATCTGATGACCATCTATCTACTGCCTGCGTTGCCACAGGCCTCTATCGATCCACCTGAGAACACATGCGACGGGCCGCCGACTGATTCTCTGCTTGATCTTTCTCCGAGTGGGGTTTACATTCGCCTCCCATATTACTATGAGAGCGGTAGTCTCTTAAGCTGCCTTTTCACCCTTACCTGCCGGAGCAGGCGGTAATTTTCTGCTGCACTTGCCCTGGAGTCGCCTCCGCCGGACGTTATCCGGCACCCTGCCCTATGGAGCCCGGACTTTCCTATTGCCAAAGGCAATCGGCCATCTGTGACTCTCCACACAACCCATAAATTATAGCACGATTTGGCCCAAAAGTAAATCCCTTAGAAAATTAAAAAAGAGAGAAATGAAATGGTAAAATGTTCTGAAAAAGGAAGGCAGATAGATGATGAAATACGGATACGTCAGAACATCAACCAAAGAACAGAACCTCGACCGGCAGATAATAGCAATGAAGGAAGCCGGAATAGAGGAGCAATACATTTTCAAGGAACAAAAGTCAGGCAAAGACTTCGACAGACAAGAGTACAGGAAAATGATGAGACGCATAAAGAAAGGCGACGCCCTCTATATAAAAAGCATCGACCGCCTCGGCCGCAACTACGAAGAAATCATAGACCAGTGGAAGAAAATCACGCGAGATAAGAAGGCAGATATCGTCGTTCTCGACATGCCCATTCTGAATACAAGCATATTAAAAGACTCCCTCAAAACCTTCGTCTCAGAACTCGTCCTCCAGATCATGTCCTACATGGCAGAAGAAGAGAGAAAAATGATCCTCTCCCGCTCCCGCGAAGGCATCGCCGCCGCCAAAGCACGAGGCGTGAAATTCGGCAGACCAAAGAAAGAGAAACCCGAAGACTTCGAAGAGGTATATAATGCCTATAAAAATCAGGAAATCACCGTAAACGAAGCCATCACAAGACTTCGCGTAAGCAAGAGTACCTTTTACAGATGGAAAGAAGAAAAAGAAGGATTCTAAAAAGTCATGACTTTTCAGACTCCGGAGAGTGAGGTTTAATGTGGGACATAGCACAAAGCCGGACATAAGAGAGCTTAGGGTCTGGGATGATGTTATAGACTGCTATAACACAAATTCCGCGGAGAGCAGGGAACGCCTTAAGGCATCCTATAACGACGCTGTGAAGCTGTACCCTGAGCTCCTCGGGAAAATAAATGAGTTATTTCGCCTTGCTGACCCAAAGGCTATTCTTATTATCCTGTCCACACTAAGAGGCATTATGCCTAAAGAAGACCTGTATAGGCAGCTAATAGACCTTATAAAAGGCGGTCGCATGGACTTATATGACACCTTAGGCACCGAGCAGCAGGTCAAGATGGATTCATTTGTTGATAATTACCGTATCAGCTATGAAGACCGCATAAGTATAGATGAATGTGTCGGAAGGAGAGTCGAGGAAGAGTTTGATATTCATCCGAAGTACATACCGGTAAAGGAACGAGTAAAGAACAGGATAGTGCTATGTACCGGACAAATACTTCAGGAACAACATGCACCAAGCGCTATTACGTACGATTTTTATAATGCGCTAACATATGAACTCGGAATGGATACGAGACTGGTTGTGTTTGAGGATGATGTGTATGATAAACTGCCCTATTATGACCTGAGGTTTATGAATTCCTTTCCATCTGAAATAAGTGGCTATGTTTACGATGAACACTTAATTCCGTTTACAAGAAGTAAATTGAGGGTAGGCGCAGATAGCTATAAGACATGTCTTAAGTATATAGAAGATTTGAAGCCGGAGTTCATCCTCGACCTTTCTTGTAATGGTTTCGTGGCATATACCTTGCAGAAAATATCCACAGTTGCCTCCATGCACTTTGGCGCAGGATACCCATACTCGACATCGCCGATACTGTTATCATATACGGATAACGGCAATATTCAAGCACATGAGTATGAAGAAAAACTTAGAAATGAAGGAAGGAAGCTTATAAATATATCGCTGAAATTAGACATGGGGAAAAAGAAATCCACATTTGATAGGAAGCTCTACAACCTTCCTGATAATGCCTTCTTAATAGTTATATCCGGCAATAGGCTAGATGATGAGATTGATGAGCGGTTCATTGAAATAATGGGCAAGGCAGCAGAAGAGTTTCCTAAAATATACTATTGCCTTATCGGCAAGGTACATAAGAAATTTGACAAAGGTAATCTCCAGGGAAGGATAATATATCTTGGCTACTGTGAAGATTATTACGAAAAGTTTGCCGGGATGGATTTAGCTATAAATCCAGATAGACCGGGAGCTGGGACTATGGGGTCAGCCAGTACGCGTTCGGGTATTCCTTTAATTACTCTGGGTAATAATGATGCGGCTTCAGCAGCCGCGGACTGTTTTTGGGTAAATTCTTATGATGATTTTTTGCCTCTTATCAGAAGATATGTTACTGATAAGGAATTCTATGATGGAATGTGCGAGAAAGCGAAGGAACATAGTAAAAAGTTAGGTGTAGATGACAAAGAGTTTAAAGCGAGCATAGAAAATATGATAGCCGCAATAAGAAGGGGAATGTAAGCACTAATTAGAGATTCGAAGCGGAAAGTGTCTATAGAGAATATAAGTTCGTGAATATTTTTATAAGAATGAGGCCATAGTTGTGAAAAAATTAATGCTGCTTGGTGGTATAAGGTATCTGATTCCATTAATAGAAACCGCGCATGAACATGGGGTCTATGTGATAACAGCGGACTATCTGCCAAATAACTTTGCTCATAAATATTCAGATGAATATTGTAATGTAAACATTATTGATAAAGATGCTGTGTTGCGTCAGGCCGAAAATTTAAATATTGATGGTATAATGTCATTTGCCTGTGATCCTGGTGTTGATACAGCCGCATTTGTTGCTGATAAAATGGGCTTACCGTCCGTTGGACCATATAAGTCTGTGCATATTTTACAGAATAAGGGTCTTTTTCGAAATTTTCTTTGTTCTAATGGTTTTAACGTACCTGCTTTTCAAAGTTATACAAATATAGCTTTAGCGCTAGAGGATTATGATCGATTTCACTGGCCTGTAATAGTAAAGCCAACAGATTCAGCTGGAAGTAAAGGCGTCACGAAGGTTATAACACCGGATGGATTGAAGAAAGCGATTGAATATTCTCTACATTTTTCACATTGTGGACAATTTATAATTGAGGATTTTCTCCAGCAAAAAGGAGAGGCATCGGATTCAGATAGCTTCTCTGTAGATGGAAAATTGGAATTTGTTTCTTTTAATAGGCAGTTTTTCGATAAAACGGCTGTTAATCCTTATACACCAGCTGCTTTTAGCTGGCCTACATCAATATCGTGTGAGCATCAAAAAGAACTTACAAATGAAATTCAAAGATTGATTACCTTGCTTCATATGGGTACATCTATTTACAACATTGAAACACGCGAATGTACTGATGGAAAGACATATATTATGGAATGCTCGCCGCGAGGCGGTGGAAACAGACTTGCGGAATGCATTCGTTATGCTACTGGCGTTGATATGATTACCGGCGCTATGAAAGCGGCGCTTGGCGAAGAAATGGAAGGAATAACACAGAAATCTATAACGGGAAATTGGGCGGAGGTTATATTACATGGGAGAAAAAAAGGAAGATTAAAGGAGGTTACAGTTGATCCGGAAATAAGGAATTATCTTATTGATAGCAATTTGTGGGTAAAAGAGGGAGATAATATAGATGAATTTACAGGTGCTGATAAGACAATTGGTACATTAATTTTTAATTTTTCATCAATAAATCAACGTGAAAATGTACTGAAGAATATTGATGAATATGTAAAAGTTCAACTTCTATAAAGGTGGGATAATTATGAAATGGCAAAAATTAGGCTTGGTGTATAACCCGACAGAAGATTCAGCTAGACCGAATTGGAGGTATGATTTTGCTCAGGGAATAAATTCGCTTGAATATGACGATTTTATCAGAATTTACTTCTGCTGTCGTGAAAAACCGGATTCAGTTGGGCGTACAGTGAGTCATATGACTTACTTGGATGTAGATAAAAAGGATCCCAGGAAAGTAATTAGAATTTCGAATCATCCAATTTTGAGATTAGGTGGACTGGGAGAATTTGATGAGTTTGGCCAATACCCTTTTTCTCCAATAAGAGATGGCAATATTATTCGCGGTTTTTATGGGGGAATCACTCGTTGCGAGTCAGTACCGTTTAATGCGGCTATTGGTGAATGCGTTAGCGAGGATGATGGAGATACTTTTAAGAAACTAGGAAAAGGGCCGATAATTTCATATACGTATGATGAACCTTTTGTGATGGGCTCTCCTAAGGTAAGAAAATTTAATAATAAGTATTATTTGACATATTGTTGTGGCGTGAAATGGACTAAGCATAACGAAAAGAGGGCTGAAATCTGTTATAAGTTGCGCATGGCTGAATCTGATGATGCTGTAAACTGGAGAAAGTGGCATAAAAATATATTACCAGACAAAATAGGTGAGATGGAATCCCAGGCTTGTGGTGATATTTTTTTTAAGGATGGAACTTATCACATGTTTTATTGCTATCGTGGCCATGAAGATTTTCGAAAAAATCCGGCGCATAGTTATCGCATAGGCTACGCTTTTTAATCCAATCTTCATCATTGGACGAGGAATGATGATATTGTAGGCATAGATGTGTCGGAGGAAGGATTCGACAATGAGATGGTGGCATATCCTCATGTATTTGAGGCAAACGGAAATATATTTATGCTCTATCTCGGCAATGAAGTTGGAAAATATGGCTTTGGTTTAGCAAGGTTAGAGGGTAAATTAGGTGAGTAAATATTTTGGCAGAATTTTTGTTCCCCAAGAGTATGGACTGGAATACTGCAAGAGCCCGCAGGCTGTAGCCTTTGATACTTTTGTGAGAATTTATTTTTCCTATTGTGTACCGGATGGAGAAAAACTAATTAGCAAGGTGGCATTTGCAGAATACGATAAAAGCTTTTCTGAAGTAAAGCGAGTAAAAACAGATGTTATGTCTGGTGGGAAGCTTGGGGCTTTTGATGAACATGGCATTTTCCCTTTCAGTCCGTTTTTTGATGGAGGAGTATTAAAGGCAATCACAACTGGCTGGTCAAGACGACAATCAGTTTCCACAGAAACCGCATTGGGACTGGCAGTTTCAAATGATAATGGTGAGACATTTTCGAGAGTGGGAGATGGTCCTGCGTTAGCGCCTTCATTAAATGAACCTTACCTTGTGGCCGACGGATTTGTTTACAAGAGAAATGAACATGAGTACATGATGTATTATATTTTCGGGACAGAATGGGAGAACTATCAGGAGTCACATGAGCCGGAAAGAACATATAAAATAGCTTTGGCCACATCGAAAAATCTACTTGATTGGAAACGCACTGGAGAGCCTATAATTCCGGACAGAATAGATAGAGAGGCTCAAGCGCTTCCTTCTGTGGTTGAGTGGAATGGAAAATATCATATGGTTTTCTGCTACAGAGATTCAGTGGGATTTCGACAGGACTATTCAAGGAGCTATCGATTGGGATATGCGGTGTCAGATGATTTATATCATTGGACTAGAGATGATGCCGCATTGAGCTTCGTGACAAAAGAAGAGTGGGCAGCTGAAATGCAGTGCTATCCCAATTTTTTTACTATGGATGGCAGGCTATATTTATTGTATAATGGAAATCATTTTGGAAAAAATGGTTTTGGATTGGTAGAATGTGGTGATGAGTTATGAAACGTGATTATGATAAAGAATTTCAGAATAATTCCAGAAAATACGCCTATAATTTCGACTACGATGTGATGCATCCATTTATGCTGAGGGCATTCTCTCCTTTTTTTACGGGGACATCAGCTTTGGAACTTGGATGCTTTCAAGGTGATTTTACAGAAAAGATGCTCCCATATTTTTCAGATATTACATGTGTGGAAGCGTCTGCGGAGGCTTTGAAAATTGCGAAAGAACGTATTGGAGATAAGGCTATTTTTATTCACGGTTTATTTGAATATACGACCTTACCTCGAAAGTATGATAACGTTTTCCTGACGCATGTTTTGGAGCATATTGATGACAGAGTCAGCCTATTAAGAAAGATAAATGATGAGTGGTTAAGTGAAAAAGGAACATTATTTCTTGCCTGCCCTAATGCCAACGCTCCTTCGCGACAGATCGCAGTAAAAATGGGGTTGATTGATAATAATACATCAGTTACAGAAGCCGAACGAAAACATGGACACAGAGTTACTTATACTTTAGACACATTAGAAGCTGATGCCAAAAAAGCTGGTTTGGATGTAATCTACCGATCTGGTGTCTTCTTTAAGGCCCTTGCCAATTTTCAATGGGATCAGGTTATCAGCAAAGGTATCGTTTCTAAGGAATACTTGGAAGGCTGTTACCAATTGGGACAAGTATATCCTGACCTTTGCGCGACCATTTTTTGCATATGCAAGAAAGGAAGATAGGCTGAACAAGTAATGCTTTTTCAGATTAAGATGATAACTGACAAGAGTGAAAAAATTAATTTTATAAAAGTATGTGATATTGCTTTTCCTAGAGGTATATCGGTGCGGAAAAACAGTTGTGAAATAATCAACAAAATAAATGAGTACGCTTTCTTTTACGGGGCTTATGCGCACGAAAATTATTTGCCTATAGGATATATTGCGTTTTATGCTAATGATATAAATAGTTTAACTGCTTATATTTCTATGATAGGAGTTCTAAGTGAATACCAAGGCGAAGGCATAGGAAAAGCTTTATTTAAAGCATGCGTAGATAAGTCATTGATGAATGGAATGCGTTTTTTGAGACTAGAGGTGGATAAAAGCAATAAAAAGGCGATAGAATTATATGAACATATGGGGCTTGACTTTGAAAGTGAAGCAAGCAACGATAGCTATTACATGAAAATGACAATAGGGAAAAAATAAATGTGGCAAATATATAGGATTGAGGATAATCATGGATAAAATTTTAGTCACTCGCTCTTCCATGCCTCCTTTGGAGGAGTATGTAAATGAAATCAAGCCCATGTGGGAGTCGCATTGGCTCACCAATATGGGCGTTAAGCATGAGGAGTTGAAAGTGGGGCTTAAGGAGTATCTTAATGTTGATAATATTGAGCTCCTTGTAAATGGCCATCTTTCGCTTGAGCTTGCCCTGCAGGCTCTTAATCTTCAGGGCGAAGTTATCACGACTCCATTTACTTTTGCATCGACTACTCACGCCATTGTCCGTAATGGGCTTACTCCGGTCTTTTGTGATATCAACCAAAATAATTACACAATTGACGTAGAAAAAATTGAGAGCCTTATTACAGACAGGACGAGCGCTATACTCCCGGTGCATGTATATGGTAATGTATGCGATATTGAAGG
>Ga0256404_1000590_pt1 | contig 94062 bp, 74 predicted proteins | sample RumenRJG_01DNA_FD_185990 | JGI IMG/M metagenome (GOLD analysis project Ga0256404, IMG submission 185990) | Bovine rumen microbial communities from Lethbridge, Alberta, Canada - RJG_01 | ecosystem: Host-associated > Mammals > Digestive system > Stomach > Rumen | place: Canada: Alberta | collected... | reverse complement strand
GGGCTCGAGGCGCCAAAAAAGACTCAGCCTCATACCGTCTAATTCTATTGTATCATGGGAGGTGATGTTACTACCGTGTATACTTTTCGTTTATCGTGACGTCGGTAAGACGTGGATGTTTTGCATAAGAAAAACCGTTGCGCGCGCTTGCGTGCAACGGCTCTGCCTGGTTGTGGGTGATGCGGCTTACTCCGTGAAGCGCTTGACGAGGACGACGAGGAACATCGCCACGGCGAAGCCGATGCTGATGAAGCTGGCGCGGTCGACGAAGACCTTCTGCACCTCCGAGAGTTTGGCGTGACGGCTGAGATACGTCAGGCCGAGGGAGAAGTCCAGCAGCACGTACATCACGCGGTTCCAGTTGTCGAGCGAGCCCCAGCCGCCGATCGTGACGACGATGGTGAAGATGAGGACGCCGAGCAGCAGGTAGTCCTTGCCGGGCTTCCGCTGGGTCTTCTTCTCATTTTCTTCTTTGGGATAGATTTTCTGCTGTAATTTTTTATACTGTTTGGCCATGTTACAGACTCCTTCATCAAAAGCTATAAATCCTTTTCATTATAGCATTTGCGGGAGGGAATTGGCAAAGATTTACAACTAATGGCGATTGTGTTATAATAAAATGCTTGAATTGTAAATTAGGGAATACATTTCCTCATATACGGGATAAAAATATCAGGATAAACAGGGGGTTGACGGCATGATCAGAGAACATCGCAGCCGGGAAAAACTGGAGGGTTATTATCGCCAATTCGTCGACAATGGCATCACCGACCCGAATGTGCATCCCTGGGTGGCCGAGTCCTGGCGCAAGAGCCAGGATCTGGGCATCGCCCGGGATAAGATGGATACGTCGCATCGGCTGGATCCGGCAGAGTTCCAGCATCGGCAGCGCAAGAACCGGGCGGCCATCGAGTACATGGGCAACATCAGCGAGTCCATCCGCGAGCTCTTCCAGGAGTATAATCTTTCGCTGCTGCTCGTGGATGCAGACTGCGTGGTGCTCAAGAGCTATTCGCTGCCTTTCTACCAGATGACGCCGGGCGAAATCGAGGGCGTGCGCGTGGGTGTGGAGGAAGTGGGAACCTCCAGCATCAGCATCGCCTGCGAGCATCAGACGCCGTTCTGGTTGTTCGGCCCGGAGATGTGGGTCGAGGAATGCCAGCTCGGTGATGCCTGCTCGGCGCCGGTCTTTGTCTCGGGCGAGTTCCGCTACATCATCACGCTGGTCTCCATGGAGCAGATCGTGATGCCGCAGGACGCGGTCATCGCGCTGCTGCTCACGATGAAGAATGCGCTGGAGCTCCACATGGCGGAGCGCAGCCGTCAGAGCGCACAGGAGGCCATCCTCGATGCGACGCCCTTCGCGGTCTACCATGTGCTGCCGGGTGGCGAGGTGGCCTATGCCAATGAGCTCGGCTACAAGCGCCTGGAGGGCATCGGCATGGAGAAGCAGACCGATATTCGCCGCCATGGCAACCTGAACCAGGTGATTACGAACTACCGCCATACGCCGATCATCAAGGGGTTCCGTGGCGTTCCTTCCTACAATAAAGAAGTGACGTGGATTACTCCCAGCAAGACCTACGAAGATATCACGACGGTCGTGCCGCTGGAGCGCGACAAGGACAATGTCGTCAAGGCCGTGGCCGTCGTCTCCATGCCCATCGAGGATCTGCGTACGCTCGTGGCGCATGCGGCGGGCTATACGGCGAAGTACAGTCTGTCCTCAATGGTTGGTGAGTGTGCGGCCTTCCATTCGCTTATCAGCAAGGCGGAACGCACGGCGCGCAACAAGCACCACGTGCTCATCCAGGGCGAACCGGGCACAGGCAAGCAGCGCATGGCCCACGGCCTGCATCAGGCCAGCCATCGTGCGGCAGGCCCGCTCATCACGCTGCGCTGTGGCGATACGACGCCGGAGCTTTTGGAGCAGGAGCTCTTTGGCAGCGTACGGCATGAGGTTAGCCATCAGGGCCGGCTGGAGCTTGCCTCGGGCGGCACGCTTTTCCTCGATGAAATCGAGCGCATGCCGAAGCAGATCGCGCTGAAGCTCGCAGACGCGCTGGAGAGGAATGTTACCTGCCGTCTGGGCGAGGATGTGGAGCGCCCCATCGACGTGCGCATCATCGCGGCCTGCGACAGCGACCTCAAGCGTCTCACGGAGCGCGGCCTCTTCGCGCGTCCGCTCTACGACCTCGTTTCGCGCAGCGTACTGCGCCTGCCGCCCTTGCGGGCACGCAGCGAGGATATCCCCGTTCTCGCGCGCCATATCATCAAGGAACTGGCCGTACAGCACCAGATGGAGGAGAAAGAGCTCCCCGGGGAGACCATCGACAAGCTCAGCCACTACGACTGGCCGGGCAACATCAAGCAGCTGCAGACCGTGTTGGAGCAGGCGTTCTTCAATACGCAGGCAGAGGCTATCCTGCCGCAGGACATCAACCTCATGGGCGATATCCGGCCGGATAACCGCTGGAAAGAGGACCGCAATGTCTTCCTGAAGGCATGGAAGTCGGCGGGCGGCAACGTGAGCCGCATGGCGAACCTGCTGAACGTGAGCCGCGTGACGCTCTACCGCTACCTGAAGAAATACAACCTCGACAAGAAAAAGCGTGCCAAGGCATAAGGAAGGAGAGAATTGTGCGTTTAAGGAGAAAGCCCTGGGTTGACCAGGCCATACATGATTTCGATGCGTTCGTCATCAGCCGCGATATGAGCATCGGTGAGGAACGCCAGGGACATTGGCAGGAGTGGTTCGAGCGCGAGGCACCGCTGCATGTCGAGCTCGGCACGGGCAAGGGCGATTTCATTACGGGCATGGCCGCACGCCATCCCGAGATCAACTTCATCGGCATTGAGATGCAGCAGGATGTGCTCTACTCCGCCGCGAAGAAGGTGGCGGAGCTGGAGCTCTCGAACGTGCGCCTGCTGGTCTTCGATATCAATCACATCGAGGAGATTTTTGCGCCGGGCGAGGTGGATCGCTTCTACATCAATTTCTGCGACCCCTGGCCGAAGAAGCGCCACGCGAAGCGCCGGCTTACGCACGTCAATTTTCTTGAGAAATACCGCCGTCTGCTGAAGAAGCCGGGCGAGCTGCATTTCAAGACGGATAACCGGCCGCTTTTCGACTTCTCGCTGGGGCAGTTCGAGGCGGCGGGACTTGAGGTGCGCGATGTCTCCTATGACCTGCACGCCGAGAACCGCCCTGACAACATCGAGACGGAATATGAGCGCAAGTTCAGTGGCTTCGGCGAAAAAATCAACCGCTGCGAAGTGATTTTCCGCTGAGGAGGCGGTACGATGCGCATTCGTAAAACGCTTTGGCACAATGACAGCGAGCCTATCATCGTCATCATGGCCATCCTGCTGGTGCTCGGGACCATCAATGTCTTCAGCTCCAGCTTCGTGCTGGCGACCCACGACTACCAGACACCGTTCTTTTTCCTGAAAAAACATCTGGTCGTGCTGGCTTTGGGTATCGTGGCCTTCATTCTCTGCCGTCGTCTCAACTATGAGCACTGGCGGCGCTGGATGCTGCCCATGTTGCTCGGCGTGCTCGTCATGCTCGTCTGCGTGCTGGCCTTCGGTCGTGCGGTAAACGGCGCGCAGCGCTGGCTCTACATCGGGCCGGTCAGCATCCAGCCCGCGGAGTTCGCGAAGCTGATCTCGCTGATGCTCGCGGCAGCCTATCTGGCGGCCTGCGTACACCGCAAGCGGAAAGCCTCGTTTCTCTCGCTGCAGATTTTCTGCATCCTGCTCATGGCCGCGCTCGTCTACAAGGAGCCGGATATGGGCACTGCCTGTGTCGTGGCCGGCGTGCCGCTGGTGATGTTTATGCTCGTGGGCGTGGATAAGCTGAGCCGCGTCCTGCTATGCTTGCTGCCTGTGGGTGTCGTGGCCATGATTCTGGGCAGCCCCTACCGCCTGGAGCGCATGAAGGTCTTTTTCGACCCCTGGAGCGATCCGCAGCATGTGGGCTACCAGACCGTGCAGTCGCTCGCGACCATCGGCTCGGGCGGGTTCTTTGGCATGGGCTTCGGTGCGGGCGTGAGCAAGTATCAGTACCTGCCGGAGGCGCATACGGATTTCGCGTTCGCGATTTTCTGCCAGGAGCATGGATTCGCGGGGGCCTGTTTCGTCTTCCTGCTCTACACGCTGCTGCTCGTCTACTGCATCCGCGTGGCGAACCGCGCGCAGGATACCTTCGGACAGATCCTCGCGACGGGCATCATGATCCTCATCGTGGGCCAGGGCATCGTCAACATGCTCATGGTCAGCGGCACCCTGCCGGTCATCGGTGTGCCGCTGCCCTTCATCAGCTACGGCGGCTCATCGCTGCTCGTCTCGATGATGGCCATGGGCATGCTCACGAATATCGCCGACCATGGCCGTAAGCATACCTTCGAGAAGCCGGCACAAAAGCCGGAACCGGAGAAGCCAGCACCGCGCCGCACGCGCTTGCATGTCGTGCCGGGCGGACAGGCCGGTGAGAGATAAAGATTTTCCCGGATAAATTTGACAGCAAAAAGCGCCAGGCACCAGCTGAAGGGCTGATGCCTGGCGCTTCTGTGCGCGGGAGTTATTTCTTGTTCTTGCGATCCTTGGCGCGATTTTTGGCGGCTTCGTTTTTCGCCTTGGCCTTGGCCTCGAGGTCTTTTTCGTGCTTCATGTAGGCGTAGTCGACGCCCCAGCTGGCCATCTTGTGCTTGAAGGCCATGACGGGGTGGCGCAGCCACATGCGGCTCTGGGCCGACTGCATGATGCGCAGGAAGTCGCGGGCCTGGTTGACGCCGAAGCACTGGTCCGCGAACTGGCAGCGGTCGCAAATGGGCTTCGTGATGCCATACCGGCACCGCCCCATTTTCGTCATGACCGTCGCGAGGAGTGCCGTGCACTTCGGGCAGAGCTTATCGCCGCTCGTGCCGTGATGGGCATGGCAGTAGACGCCGAAGGTCTTGCGGATATTCGCTTTTTCCTTCGGGATGTTATTTTTGATTTCTACCGGTTTCCGCTTGGGCAGGAAACGCGAGAAAATACTCATAGTTGCTCACCTTTCATCCATTAACATTATACCTTTTATATTTTATCGGTAAATGCAGGGAAAAGCAAGTGCAGAGAGACTTTACCTGCGGGCTTCTTTTGGGTAAAATAGAATGGATTGATATTTTAAAGAGGAGATGATGCTGATGGAGCGGCAACAGGATGCCGATGCGGTGGAGCAGGAACTCGCCGGGGATGGCTCGCTGAAGAAAATCCTGACCAGTACCATCCATACGATCGAGGATAACAAGGCACAGGTCTTCGAGATCTACGAAACGGCCAAAGAGGAAGTGGAGGCCTGCCGTCGCCAGCTCAATGAGCTGAAAAAACAGACGCGCGAGGTCATCGACCGCGTCGACGTCCTCGCGGTGGAGGAACAGAAGAAAAAGCAGGAGCTCGTGCGCGTCTCGGGCAACTTCGCCCATTATTCGGAGGAACGCATTCGCGCGAGCTACGAAGAAGTAAAGAACGTGCAGGTAGAGCTCGGCGTCGAGCGCGACAAGGAACAGCAGCTGCGCCTCCAGCGCGACAACATGGAACTGCGTCTGCGCCGCCTCGGCGGCCTGCTGGACCAGGCAGAGCATCTGGCCCTGGCCATCGGCTCCGTGCTCTCCTACCTCGCGAATCAGTTCAACGGCGTCGTGTGGAAAATCGAGGCCGTGCAGAAAGACAAGTTTGTGGGCGCGCGCATCATCCGCGCGCAGGAAGAGGAACGCTATCGTCTCTCGCGCGAGCTGCACGATGGCCCTGCGCAGGACATGGCGAACCTCATCTTCCAGACCTCCATCGTGGAGAAACTCGTGGACTACGACCCGGACGAGGCCAAGCACTCACTGCAGGAACTGCGCCAGCAGATCCGCGACTGCCTGACGAGCGTGCGTCAGGTCATCTTCGATATGCGGCCGATGGCGCTCGACGACCTCGGCCTGGAGGCGGCACTGAGCCAGCTCGTGCAGAAGCTCGCCCAGCGCGGTATTGTCTACGCGCGTTTCGAGGCGGATGGTAAGCGCTACGACCTGCCGAAGCACGTCGAGATCGCGGTGTTCCGCATCGTGCAGGAAGCGCTCGCGAACGTGGCGCATCATTCTGGTCAGAACAAGGCCATGGTGCGCATGCTCTATTCGACAGGCGCATTGTCCGTGCTCATCGAGGATCATGGCTGTGGCTTTGATATGGATGCAGACCAGAAGGCGCAGGGCGATGAGGATGCCTATGGCCTCGGCAACCAGGAGAGTCATTTTGGCATGGTCAGCATGGAGGAGCGTGCGCGTCTCATCGGTGCGGAGCTGCAGGTCACGTCGAAGCCGGGCAAGGGCACGCGCGTGCACCTGCGCGTCGAGCGCAACGTGAGCCGGGCGGCGGCCGAGGAAAAGCAGGCCAAAGAGGCGGCCCGCCAGGTGCAGGCCGCGCGGCAGCAGGAGCGCAAGGCGGCAGAGGCCAAGGAGGCTGCGGTTAAAGCCAGGCAGGAAGCCGCGCGCTTAGCCGCCAAGGGACAGGAACTGGCAGTGGAGGTGGAACCGGCGGAGAAAGCATGAACACGACAGGACAGGAAAAGGCACCCATCGCCGAGGCCATGCGGGCCTACGCAGCGGATGGCGCGCTGGCCTTCCATACGCCGGGCCATAAGCAGGGGCGTGGTGCGCATCCGCTGCTGCGCCGGCTGATTACGGCGGAGGGCCTGCGGGAGGAAGTCTCGCTCATGGAGGAGCTGGATGACCTGCACGAGCCCACCATGTGCATCAGGGAGGCGCAGGAGCTGGCCGCAGAGCTCTATGGCGCGGATGCGGCATGGTTCATGATCAACGGCACGACGGGGGCCAACCATACGATGCTCCTGGGCACGCTGCGCCCCGGTGACACCGTGCTGCTGCCGCGCAATGCTCACCGCTCGCTCATCGGCGCTTGCATCCTTGCGGGCGTGCGGCCTGTCTGGCTGCAGCCGGAGGTGAGTGACGTCTGGGGCATCGCAATGGGCGTGCCGCTGGCGGAGATTCAGGCGGCACTCGCCGCGCATCCCGAGGCGAAGGCCCTCGTACTCGTCTATCCTACGTATTACGGTGTCACGCAGGATTTGCGTGCCGTGGCCGACTACGTGCACGAAAAAGGCGTGTTGCTGCTCGTCGACGCTGCGCACGGACCGCATCTGCATTTCAGTGACGAGCTGCCGCTCTCGGCGCTCGATGCGGGCGCGGATGTGGTGACTTCCAGCACGCATAAAATCACGGGCTCGCTCACGCAGACCTCGATGCTTTTCGTCAAGGGCCCGCGTGTGGAGCACGAACGCATCCGCCAGGCCGCGAGCCTGCTGCAGTCCACGAGCCCGAACCAGCTGCTGCTGGCCTCCCTCGACATCGCACGCCTGCAGCTCTACGAGAGTGGGCGCGCGAGCATCAGCCGGGCGGTGGCGCTGGCGCAAAAACTGCGCGGTGGGCTGGCTCAGGTGCCGGGGCTGCGCGTGCTGATGCCGGCAGAGTTGCATACGCCGGGCGCTACGGGGCTCGATTTGACGAAAATCACGGTGCAGGTGAGCGGGCTCGGCCTTTCGGGGACGGAAGCCGAGCATATCCTGCGCCATGCGTATAAGATTCAGTGCGAGCTATCGGATGCCAGCAACCTGCTCTTTATTATCTCTTACGCCGATGACGAGGAGACCTGCGGTCGTCTTTTGCAGGCTATGCAGAGCCTGGCGGCGACGCATCAGGGGTGCGCCGCCTGTCCGCAACCTGTGGCATTGCCCACTGTGCCACCACAGGCCATGGCGCCGCGCGAGGCGTTTTTCGCGCCCGTGGTGCAGGTCCCCTTCGCCGCAGCGGTGGGACGTGTGGCGGCGGAGCAGGTCATGTTCTACCCGCCGGGCATCCCATTGCTCGTGCCGGGCGACCGCATCACGGGCGAGACGCTGCACTACATTCACGCCATGCAGGCACTGGGCCTGAAGGTCGTAGGGCCGGCGGACGCTAGCCTGCAGACGCTGCAGGTTATCGCAGAAGAAAAATTGGGGGACAGCGCATCGCGCTGACAGCAAAGATATAGAGGAAAGGAAAAAATATGGCAAAAGGAAAGCTGATTGTGCTGGAGGCTGGCGACGGTTCCGGCAAGGCAACCCAGGCGAAGCTACTCTATGATACCATGAAGAAAGCCAATTACCCGGTGCACCTTATCTCGTACCCGGACTATGACTCGGAGTCGTCGGCGCTCGTGCGTATGTATCTGCGCGGTGATTTCGGACACAAGCCTGAGGATGTCAATGCCTATGAGGCCGCGACTTTCTTTGCGGTGGACCGTCTCGCGGCCTATCGCACGAAGTGGAAGAAATGGTACGACGCGGGCGACATCATCATCGCCGACCGTTACGTGGCCTCAAATGCCGTGCATCAGTACGTGAAGATTCCCGATGAGCGCAAGCAGGATGATTTCATCGTCTGGCTCTGGGATCTGGAACTCGTGAAATTCGGCCTGCCCATGTCGGATTTGACGGTTTTCCTCGACATGGAGCCGGAGGCCGCCGCGCGCCTCATTCAGCGCCGCGCGCGCATGGAAGATAAGGAAGAGGATATCCACGAGGTCGACCGGAAATATCTTGAGCAGGTGCATGCGGCTTACAGTGACTTTGCCCAGCGCTACGGCTGGAAACGTGTGCCGTGCAGCGAGGATGGGCAGGTGCGTGACCCGGCTGCCATCCATGCCGATGTGCTGGAATGCGTGCAGCAGGCCCTGAAGCGCTGACAGAGGGAGGAAAACAGGAGCATTGATTAAGGAAGTACTGGTCGTCGAAGGCAAGATGGATGTCGTCGCCATCGACAAGGCGGTGGAGGCCGACTGCATCATCACGGAGGGTTTCAACCTGAAGCCTCAGGCTATCGCGAATATCCGCGAAGCCTACAAGAAGCGCGGCATCATCATCCTTACGGACCCCGATGCTGCGGGTGAGCGCATCCGCAAGTATCTCACGCGCCGCTTCCCCGAGGCGAAGCATGCCTTCATCCCCGTGGAGGACGCGACGGCCAATGACGATATCGGCGTGGAGCAGGCGAAGCCCGAAGCCATCCGTCAGGCGCTCGCGAAGGTGCGCACGCTCGACTGGAAGCCGTCCAACGAATTCAGCAGCACGGACCTCATCGTCAACGGCTTGTCGGGCACGCCGGAAGCTGCAGCGCGCCGTGCGCGGGCGGGGGCACTTCTTGGTATCGGCTTTGCCAATGCCAAGACCTTCCTCAAGCGCCTCAACCACTATGGCGTGACGCGCGAGGAGTTTGAGGCGGCCATGCGGCAGCTGCAGGAGGAGTCAAAATGAACCAGCAGGACGAGAAGATTCTCCAGCCCGTCATCGCGAGCCGCGAGGTCACGACACATATCCTCAAGGCCTTCGGCCTGCACATGAGCAAGAAATTGGGACAAAACTTCCTCATCGATGCGGGCATCGTGCGTGGCATCGTGGCGGCGGCAGAAGTGAAAGAGGGCGATCGCGTGCTCGAGATCGGCCCGGGCATCGGCACGCTCACGCAAGGGCTTGCTGAGACGGGGGCGACGGTCAAAGCCGTTGAGCTCGACAAGAAGCTGCCGGCCGTGCTGAAAGAAACTCTCAAGGCCTATCCGAATGTTGAGATTATTCCCGGTGATATCCTCAAGGTCAATATCCCGGAGATCATGGGCCCCGGCCCCTTCAAGGTGGCGGCGAACCTGCCGTACTACATCACGACGCCGATTCTCATGGCGCTGCTGGAGCGCCATCTGCCCATTACGATGCTCGTGACGATGGTGCAGAAAGAGGTGGCTGAGCGCATGATCGCCCAGCCCGGCTCGCGCACCTACGGCGCCCTGTCGGTGGCCGTGCAGTACTATACGGAGCCTACAATCGTACTCGACGTGCCTCCGCGCTCCTTCATCCCCGCGCCGGAGGTGGACAGCGTCGTCATCGCCTGCCGCGTGCGCGAGATGCCCGCTGTGCAGGTGCATGACGAGAAGCTTTTCTTCCGCGTGGTCAAGGCGGCCTTCGGCCAGCGCCGCAAGACTCTTGCCAACGCCCTGCGCGGCGGCGGCTTCCCCAAGGAACAGGTGCGCGACGCCATGGAGCAGGCGGGCATCGACCCGATGCGCCGCGGTGAGACGCTGGAGCTGACGGAATTCGGCCGCCTGGCCGACGCCTTCGCCAGCCTGGCCTGAGCAGGAAGTTTCACTGACAACTGTATATAAGCAGCGCAGCTTCACCCTGTATACATGTAAAGTATGGCCATGTATACAGGATTTTTTTGGGAAAGTGTATGTCTCGTATATAAAATCTGTTATAATAGAGAACGTGCAAGCGCCGAAAGGTATAGAAGCAAATGGCGCAATAGAATTTTAGCAAGAAAGCAGGAATTTTTATGGCAGCAACAGCCTGGTCGGTGCTCCCACCGGTCATCACCATCATCCTGGCCCTTTGGACCAAGGAAGTCTACATGTCCCTGATCATCGGCATTCTCTCCGGTGCGCTTCTCTTTGCGGGCGGCAATCCGCTGGAAGCCATCATCACGATGTTCACGGTAATGAGTGACAAAGTCGGCAAGAATGTCAACATCCTCGTGTTCCTCGTCATCCTCGGTATCCTCGTGGCGGCCATCGCGCGCAGCGGTGCCACGCGGGCCTATGGCGAGTGGGCGGCGCGCACGATCAACAGCAAGCGTAAGGCATCGCTTGTCACGGCGCTCCTCGGCATCGTGATCTTCATCGATGACTATTTCAACTGCCTGACCGTCGGCACGGTCATGCGTCCGATCACGGATAAGTTCAAGATCGCGCGCACGAAGGTCGCCTACATCATCGATGCGACGGCGGCGCCGGTCTGCATCATCGCGCCGGTCTCAAGCTGGGCGGCGGCCGTCGGCTCATCGCTGCCGGAGGACAGTGGGCTCGATGGCTTCGGCCTGTTCCTGCAGACGATACCCTTTAACCTCTATGCATGGCTCACGCTGCTCTTCATGCTCTTCATCATCTGGACGGGGCGCGATTTCGCGACGATGCGCCAGAGTGTGCTGGAGAATGAAAAGGAGTTCCAGATCCCCGATGAGTACAAGGCGGAGGAAGATGCGGCCTCCAAGGTTGAGGAAGGCCATGGCCGCATCCTCGACCTCATCCTGCCGCTTGTCGTGCTCATCGCGGCCTGCATCTTCGGCATGCTCTATACGGGCGGCATCATGGAGGGCAAGACGGTTGCCAAGGTATTCGCGGACTGCGACTCCGCGCAGGCGCTCGTGCTCGGTTCCTTCATCGCCTTCGTCTTCACGGGTCTCCTCTATCTGCCACGCCGCGTTGTGACGTTCAATTCGTTCTGTGACAGCTTCGGCTGGGGCTTCAAGGCCATGACGCCGGCCATCTTCATCCTCTGCCTCGCGTGGACGCTCTCGGGCATTTGCAGCGATCAGTACCTCGATCTTGGCGGTTTCGTCGGCGCTGTCGTCAACAACAACGCATCCGTGATCTCGTTCCTGCCGCCGATCTTCTTCCTCGTGGCGGCCGGTCTGGCCTTCGCTACGGGCACGTCCTGGGGCACCTTCGCCATCCTCATCCCGATCGCTGTCGCCATCCTCGGCACGGGCGATGCGAACATGCTCGTGCTTTGCATCACGGCCATCCTCTCCGGTGCGGTCTCTGGCGACCACGCATCGCCGATTTCCGATACGACGATTCTCGCCTCGGCCGGTGCGCAGTGCCATCACATCGACCATGTGAGCACGCAGGTGCCGTACGTGGCCGTCGTCGTGGCCTGCTGCCTCGTCGGCTATATCGTCGATGGTGTGACCGCCAACGGCTGGCTCGGCCTCGCTGCCGCCCTCGTCTGCCTCCTGGTCGCCATGGCCGTCATCCGCAGCAAATACACGCCTGTGGCACAGGACGACTAAGGACAAAAGGTTTAACAGAATTTGGGGATTTCTAACAGTTTCCGCCATATAAAAATGGGGATTTAGCGTTTTAGCGTATATTTTCATTGAAAAAACCGGACCCTAAGCAACAGGGTCCGGTTTTTTGCGTACATGAAAATCTCATATTCAGAATATTCTGGCTCTATTTGTCTGCGGCGACTTTGCTGTGCTGGAGCGCGAAGTCCAGCAGCAGGCCGATGAGTTCGTTGCGTGTGCGGCCAGTGTCCTGGCAGAGCGTGTTCAGGCGGTCGAGCGTTTCTTCCTTCAGGCGGACGGAGAACACCTTGTAGCCGTCCTCGCCGCGTTTCTTCTTGGTGATGACCAATGACTCCATAATTCTCACCTCATAACATATTTTATCCGAATGCACATGATTTTGATATGGTACAAAATCATGTGCATTATATGTTATAAATGATGTTAAATTTTGTAAAAGCGGCTTAATATGACAGGAAAACCATCGATATATAAAATAGAACATAAATAGTAACATATTTTATGTTAGATAAAGCGACGCGTAGTTATTAGCATTCTGGTGACGGTGCGCCGCTCAGGCAGGGAGGCATTCGGAGTGAAAATCTCTGAGGTGACGCAGGGAAGTGCAGTCACGAACCGTCCACGCGGGCAGCGCCAGCGCGGCGGGGGTACTTTTACGCAGGCACTCGCTAAGGAGCAGGGTACGCCCGTGCGCTTTTCGGGGCATGCGGCGGCGAGGCTTTCTGAGCGGCAGATTGCGCTCACAGCCGATGAGCAGCAGAGTCTTGCGCGGGCGGCCGACCAGCTGACGGCCAAGGGTGTCAAGGAGGCGTTCGTGCATGTGCCCGGCAAGGCGGCGCTGATTCTCAGTGTGCCGCAGCGGGTCGTGGTCACGGCCGTGGACGGTGCCAGCATGCGGGAAAGGATCTTTACCAATATCGATAGTGCGGTCATCCTTACGCAGGATGACCAGGAAAAGGAGCAGTGATTCATTATGATGCGTTCCCTGTTTTCCGGTGTCTCGGGCCTCAAGGCTCACCAGACCGGTATGGATGTCATCGGCAACAACATCGCTAACGTCAACACGACGGGCTTCAAGTCCAGCCGTGCCACGTTTGCCGATATGTTTTCCCAGACGCTGACGGCGGCCTCTTCGGGCAATGGCGATGTTGTCGGTGGCACGAACCCGAAGCAGATTGGTCTCGGCAGCGTTGTTTCGAGTATTGATTTGATGTTTACGGACGGCTCGACGCAGTCCACGGGCAAGAATACGGATATGGCCCTGCAGGGCAATGGCCTCTTTATGGTGAAACAGGGCAAGCAGACGTATTATACGCGTAACGGCGATTTTCAATTCGACCAAGCAGGTAATTTCGTCAATAGCGCCGGTCTTTTTGTTCAGGGGTGGACGGCCAAGGATGGCGTTGTCAATACTTCAGACCAGCCGAGCAGAATTCAGCTTTCAACGGAGAAAGGCATGCCTGCCAAGGCTACCACTTCGGTGAATTACATGAGTAACCTGAATGCGGCAGCTCCCTATATTCAGAGCATGACGGTGCTCGATGGCAACGGCAATAGTGTCAAGGTAAATGCGACGAATACCGATCCTTGGAGCATCGGCAGCGAGCCGAGTTCTACGACGACGCCGACCATTGACAAGGAAACGATCACCTTTGCGGGCAACATCACGTTGGATGAGGCCAAGGGCCGCTATAAGATGGGTGGCAATTACAACGTAGATGGCGATAAATTGGTCAGTGTTACGCTGGAAGATGGCGATGTGGTGACCGGCTTGCCCGCCAACAGTAAGACGCTCGAAACAGATTATGCTGCGGGACAGGCATTACCCACGGATATTGCCAGCATCAGCGGCACGGCGGTCTCCTACAAGGACGGCTCCAAGATTCTTGATTCCCAGAATAATACCTATACCGTTACGCTGGATCTCAATGGTACGAAAGGTACGATCTCGGGTCCCTCTGGATCCTATACGGTAGGTGGCAAGCTGGGCAGCAGCGTAGCCACGTTGAGCAGTGGCAGCGTGGTGCTTGCCACTGGCGATACCCTTACGGGATTTGCCAATACGACAGCTAATTTCAAGGTGACACTGTCCAACGGTGATGTGGTGACCAACGGTGGCGGTACGTATGCTGGCACGTATGAGACGGGTGCGGCCGTGACGTCGGATATTCTGACGGTAAAGCAGTCGGCCGTTACCTACGCGAATTATGATAGCATTACCAGCTCTCGTAACACCTACAGCGCACAGCTGAATAATGACGATACGTTGCACATTGGCCAAAGTTCGACTGAGACGTATACGTCGAACGGCACTTTGCCAGCCGGTTTAACGGTAACGAGTGTGGTCAATAGCAAGGTAACGCTCTCGGATGGCTCTACGATTATTGCCAGTAACCCGAATATTTATCAGACGGGTAAGGCCTTGCCTGCTGCCGTTAACTCGTTGAGTAGCAAGATTACGGCCGACACGCCGGTCGTGGTAAAATCGATTGATTTCAATACGGTGCCGCAGGTAGAGTCGATTGCGGCTGTGAATACGCAGAAAATCAAGAGTCAGACGAAGATGCTGACGGTTATTCTGAGCAACAGCGATGTGGTCAGTGTCCCCAAAACGTCTACTTCGCAATATACAGTAGGTACGGCGGTGCAGGCGGCGATCACGTCCGTCAATACCGCGGCAGGGACGTATGTCACCTTTAAGGATGGTGCTTATATCAATGGCTCGAACAGCAAATATACGGTTACGCTGAATAATGGTGATACCGTCGAACTGGGCGGTGGCACGGCCAGCAATTATGTGAAGGGCAGCAGTATTGGCAAGACGAATGCCGGCCTGGCTGTGAAATCTGTCAAGGGTGCGAGTGTAACACTTTCTAATGATGATACCCTGACCAACAACAGCGGTTCGACTTATAAGGCGCTGCTTTCCAATGGCGATACGTTGATTCTTTCGGCTTCGTCCTCCACGACCTATACGGTAGGCAGCAACATGCCAGCCACCGTAACGGTAAAGGCCATCAACGGCAAGCAGGTCAAGCTCAGCGATGGTTCGGTCATTACTGCATCCGATACCAGCCAGTATACGCCGGGCAGTGCCGTTACGGCATTGGTGAAATCGTTCACGGGCCTGCCGACGTCCACCGTCGCGACGATTACTTCGAATCCGGAGCCAATTGTGTCGGAAATCAGCGGTAAAGTTGTTTCCGACGACGGTACGGATAGCTTTGATACGAAGAATTCTGGTGCATCCATTAAGCCGGCCAGCGGTTTGACGACCAGTGGCATTACGCTGAGTGTCAACGGGGGCACGGAGGTTGCGGTCAGTAGTTCGGACAAGGCATCCTACAAGCAGGGAAGCGAATATGCAGCGGGTACGATCAAATCCATCACGCTGAATATGAGTGATGGTACAAAGGTCAACGAGACGACGGGTAGCTATACGAATGCAAACAGCATGCCGGTGGCCACGACAATGAAGGTTTTTGATCAACTGGGCAATGAGCACAATATCGTCCTGTACTTTACAAAGATCGGCATCGGCGATGGTACGGATGAGCAGAAAGGTAACACCTGGCGTGTGTCACTGAATCCGGATGGCAGCAACGATGCATGCACGCTTCAGGATGCAAGCGGTGCATCGAAGAACCCGCAGGGCGAAAGTGCTTATACGGCACAGATGAATGCTGTGGATTTGCGTTTCACGCCGGACGGTAAAGTGGAATCCGGCAATCAGTCGCAGCCTACCCTGACGCTGTACAATGGTGCAGGTTCGCCGCAGACGGTTACGTTGGATTTCTCCCAGATGACACAGTATGCTTCTGGCAGTACGGTCACGAATGTGAGTGATGGTAATGGCTTTGGCAACCTCGCCAGCGTCAGTATCGATGAGCAGGGACGTATTATCGGCAGCTACACGAATGATGTCAAGCAGGTAGAAGGTCAGGTTGCCATAGCCCAGTTCTCGAATGCCTCGGGTCTCACGAAGGCAGGCAATAGCCTCTATCAGCAGTCGAATAACTCCGGCACGCCGAAAATCGGCGACAATACGACTCTCGGCGTAGGTCTCACTACCTCTGCGCTGGAGATGTCCAACGTCGATATTGCGAACGAGTTCTCGAACATGATTACGACTCAGCGAGGTTTCCAGTCGAACTCGAAGATTATCACGGTCTCCGATGAAATGCTCGAAACGCTCATCAATATGAAGCGGTAAACAGCTTCGTGACATAACGAAATGCAACGAAATCTCTATAATCGTTGCAAAAAGCTCCTACACGTCATTAATTGGCGTTGCAGGAGCTTTTGTTTACGCAAAATGTGTTGATCATTTATGAAGACTATAGCCGACTTGTGGAAATCGCGCTGGATAACTTTTACTTCTTGGCCAAACTGTACTCCGTATTTTTTCCTCGTCCCTGACGCAATAATATCCCCTGCTCCGTCATATTCTTCAACAGGCGGATAGCCGTAGCCATACTGACCGATGTGAGGCGTTCCACATCCTTGCGTGTAATCGTAGCGTGTGTCTGCAAGTATTTTCGCACGGCTGCTTCAGGGGTCATATATTCAGACGGTTTTTCCTTGACTTCCTCCGCTGCATGTACCATACGCGGCAATATGATTTTAAAGGCATGGGGTGACAGCAGAAGCTGCGGCTTTTTCGCAGAGTCACGATAGGCATGATAGATTTTCTGCAAACCCGTACCGTAAGCCTCGATAAGTTCCAGCCGATAAAACACATCTGCCAGACGTTTATTACGGCACACCGACACCCCCAGAAGAATATCTTCCTTCTGAATGCCGGGCATCAGCCCGCCCAAAGAAATAAACTCCATGCGGTCGGCGTAGACGCTAATCAAGGTACTGGCACTGATGGCATAGTCACGATGCACAATACAATTCAATAAGGCCTCGCGTATGGCCACATCAGGGTAGGCGCGTTTATCTTGACGATAGAGCCCTTGAAAACTGGCTGCTAGTGGGTTGTTAAGCTGCAAATAACCGTAGCATGCCTCCAACTGCGCTAGCAACGAGCCACGGAACTCCTTGCGATCTTGAAATTCGCTCTGCTCCGTGCCACGAAACACCGCTGCCTTAATCGTAAAGGGGCATTGTTCTGACAGCAATAAGGCCAGGTTCGTATACAGGCCATCCTGCCGCAGCAACCCCAAAGTTTGCATTTGCTGCTTCCTCAAAGGTAATCCATGCGCTGCAAAAACCGCCTGCGTCTTTTCAAACGTCAACGTCTGTTCTAAGGATGCCTGTGCCTCAAACACATCCCCATCGGCTTCTTTAATCATCTGGCTCAGCAACGCCTACCACGCTGCCATCATCGTCAATGCCGATATAAATATCCCCGCCGAGCGTATTGGCAAAAGCAATAACTTCCTTCTTAACTACTTCTGTTAATTCCCTTTTGTACTCCAAACGCTCATTCTCTATCCGCATCATGCTAATCACCTCTTTAATCACAATTATAATCATAATAATCAACTAGTCAAGCTGTTTTTTGTTGTGGAGGAGAGAGAGCACATCTACCTTTCTCAAAGCGCCATGATACGATAATCGTTGCATCGTTGCAAACAAAAACTCCTGTACGTCAGTGCTTGACGTTGCAGGAGTTTTTTATGCAAAGTGGGCTTCCCATTTTTTCTTTACCAAATCCTGGTTGGCAGCCAGCCATTGCATGATACGGTTCAGATCAGTGTCGGGTATTTTGCTCTTATTATGCGCAAGATGCGGGAAAGGCAGGAGCCAGATTTTGGTTGCATCTTTATGTGGCTTGCCTTCGCAGGCATGTACATGTATGGGCTCGGTGCCATCGTCAGACCAAAAGAAGATGATGTATTTGCCGAAACGACAGACTTTAGGCACTTTTATCCTCCTTTTCACGCGCCATATCCCAAATCAGGAATGCGTTCGTGCGGGCGTATTGCAGGAGTTCCTGCTGTTCGCTGGGAGAGAAGTTTTCGGTTGCCACGATATTGAGTGAGGGCAGCGTGGATTCCAAATAAGCAAAGTCATTTTCAATGGGCTTTTCAAAATAGATGCGGATATAATCCATTCCGCCTGCTTGCTGGATATCGCTGAAAGTGAGCGTGATATCATCCACCTCAGAAAAGAAATTTTTCATGGCGAGTGCCTCCTTTCTTCGTGGGATTTATAATAGCTTATGAAATACGTCGGCTACGTTGACGTAGAGGTCGTCGTAGAGGGAGACCTTGATCTGCTTTTTGACCTCGGCGCGTTCCTCGTCGGTCATGCGCGCGAGTTCCCAGTCGGGATAGTCGGTGTAGATGTCGTCCAGCTCGAAGTGGCCGTCGTGCTGCAGGTAGACCTCGACGGAGCGGGAAAGGGGCGAGACAATCCAGTATTCTTTGACGCCGGCCGCAGCGTAGTGGCGCATCTTTGGGCCACGGTCGTTTTTTGCTGTAGAGGGAGAGAGTACCTCCACCACGAGGTCAGGTGCGCCGTATATGCCCTCAGGCTTGATAATGTCGCGGTTGCAGACAATCATCACATCGGGGATATAGTGATTCTTTTCATCAAGGTACACATCGACACCATCAGAAAAGGGAATACATGGTTTGTCCCAAAGATAGTCTTCAAAAATGTGCGAGATATGCGTCAATACCATATTGTGACTGGTCAATGGTCGAGGTGACATCATGACAACTTTTCCTTCAATGAGTTCCATCATTGGCGGTTCATTTAAGGCTGTATTTTCCATACGACACACTCCTTCCCTGCCTATATTATACACCCGTGCGCAGCCAGTTGTCTGCCTTAAAAATATGTGCAGCAAGACGTAAGATTACATTCCCGTCATAGCCCGTGGCGCGGTATCCAGAGATTCCAGTTCGTCGGCCAGTGTCAGCAGATAATTGCGGACGCTGGCCTTTTCCTTGCGTACGGGCGGGATGAGGCGCAGGCAGCGTTCCAGGGTGGTGGAGGCAGCCTGTACAATGCCTGGCTCATCGCTGATGCGGAATCCGTCGGCATCCATCTGGATGAGCCAGGTGGAGCGCTGGCACCAGCAGTTGAGTGCGGGGAGCGGAACGTGGTCGCGCTCGGAGACGAGTGCAATCTGCAGGTTGGGATAGCGCATCAGTTCATCGGCGAGGACGCGCAGCGCACAGGCGTATTGCGTAGGGCTGATGCAGACGTAGTGGCCGCCGAGCAGGGAGAGGCTGTTGCTGATAAAGGGCTGGGTGGCCAGCCGACGCTCCATTTCCTCCAGCTGGAAGATATAGATAAAAGGCTCGTGCCGTCCGGCGTTCCCATTTTTCACACGACGACGGGCTATGTCGGCAAAGAGCAGTGGGATCTGCCGCGTTGGGATGAGAAGATCCCCATGAGCACGCTGGATATCAACAGCGACTGGATGGAGATCGATCCGAAGCTGAAACCCCGTCCGGAGGAGCCGGTCATCCACAAGAAATATGCGTCGAATTTCTTCGGCACGCATCTCGCGCAGACGCTGAACTACCTCGGTGTCGATACGCTCATCGTCATGGGGGCCACGGCCTGCGCCTGCGTCCGCCACACGGTCATGGACTCCACGGGTTACGGCTTCAAGACGATCGTTCCCGAGGGCACGGTCGGCGACCGCGTACCGGGCGTCATCGAGTGGAACCTCTTCGATATGGAGGCGAAGTTCTGTGATGTCGTCCCCGTCGATGAGGTCGTGAAGTATCTGGAGGGTATCGATAACTCCGTCTACACGAAACATGCTCGCAAATACGACAAATAATTTTTCTCAGGCTTTGACAGGCAAATAAAATGATATACGGCAGGACAACGGCGTCCCGCTTGTTTAGAGGATTGGCATAGGAGGAACTATGCGTCTCCGGGGCAGCGGCGCCGTTTTGCCTTTTTATAGAGGAGGGAACACCGATGAAAAGAATGGGTGTCGACGTCGGCGGTACGTTTACCGATTTTATCTATGTGGATGATGCAGGCAAGGTCGAGGTCTACAAGACTTCGACGACGCCGGCCGATCCGTCGATCGGCATGATGGAGGGCATCAATGCCATCTGCGACAAGCTGCACCTCGATCACGGGGAGATCGATGAGATCTTCCACGGCACGACCATCGCGACGAACATGGTGCTCGAGCATAAAGGTGCGCGGGCGGGCATGATTACGACGAAGGGATACCGTGATATCATCCACATCGCGCGCCATAAGCGGCCGACGAATTTCTCCATCGTGGAGGATATCCCCTGGCAGAAATATCCGGTCTGTAAGCGTCGCGACCGCTATGGCGTCTCGGAACGCGTGATTGCGCCGGATGGCGCCGAGCTCATCCCGCTCGACGAGGATGAGGTCCGGGCAGCGGTGCGCAAGATGAAGAAGGATGGCGTCCAGGCCATCGCGGTCTGTTTCCTCTTTTCCTTTCTGAATCCCGCGCATGAACAGCGCGTCAAAGAAATCATCAAGGAGGAGTATCCCGAGGTTTATCTCTCGCTGAGTTCCGAGGTATTGCCGCAGTTCCGCGAGTATGAGCGCTTCACGACGACCGGGCTCAATGCCTATATTGGCCCGACGACGTCGCGCTATATCAAGCAGCTGGTGAAAAATCTGCACGCGCAGGGCTATACGGCCAACGTGCATCTCATGCAGTCCTTCGGCGGCGTGGCTTCGGCGGAGGCGGCGCAGGAGAAGCCGGTCAACCTGCTGCTCTCCGGTCCTGTAGGCGGCGTGCTCGGCGCCATCTGGACGACGAAGCTCACGGATATTCAGAATGTCATCACCCTCGATATTGGCGGTACATCGGCCGATATCTCCGTGCTGGCCGACCTCAAGCCCAGTATGAAGCATTTGCTCGACACGAAGGTCGGCGGTTACTCCGCGATGGTGCCGATGATCGATGTGGGCACGATTGGCGCAGGTGGCGGCTCCATCGCCTATATCGATGAGGGTGGCTTCTTCCGCGTTGGCCCGCAGAGTGCGGGGGCTGTGCCTGGTCCTGCGTGCTACAACCGCGGCGGCACGAAGCCGACGGTCTCCGATGCGAACATCATCCTCGGGCGACTGGGCACGAAGCTGCTCGGTGGTCGTATGGAGATTCGCAAGGACCTCGCGGAAAAGGCGATCATGAAGCATGTCGGTGAGCCTCTGGGGGAGGATCTCTACGAGGCGGCGCTCGGCATCATCGATGTCATGAACAACAATATGATTCAGGAGATCGAGAAGGAGTCCGTACGCCGCGGCTTTGACCCGCGTGACTTCGCGCTCTTCGCCTGCGGCGGTGCCGGTTCCCTGCATGCGTGCAGCGTCGCGCGCGAGCTCGGCATGAAGCACGTCATCGTGCCGCAGAATCCGGGTGCCCTCTGCGCCGTCGGTCTCGTCAATACGAACCTCATGTACGACTTCTCCAAGACGGAGATGCAGCTTTCGACGAAGGTCGATCTCGCGGGCCTCGATGCGGACTACAAGATGCTCGAGCAGGAGGCTCATGACCGCCTGATCGAGGACAATATGTCTGAGGATGATATCGTCATTCAGCGCGTGGCTGACTGCCGCTATGAAGGTCAGGGCTACGAGATGCGCGTGCCCGTCGTGGGCGGCCCCGTGACGGAGGAGACGATTGAGAAGCTCAAGGAATCGTTCCACGTCACGCATAAGAAGCAGTTTGGCCGCTCCTATCGTCAGGTCGCCGTCGAAATCGTCAATATCCGCGTCATCGGTACGGGTGCCATCGAGGACCTCGAGGCGGTCAAGGCACCGCAGGGCACGGCTGATGCAACGGCGGCTATCATCGGTGAGCGCGAGGTTGTCTTCAAGGGCGCCGATGGCAAGCCGGTCCATGAGCAGACGAAGATCTACGATCGCAGCAAGCTGAAGGCGGGCAATACCATCGCCGGTCCGGCCATCATCAACCAGATGGATACGACGATCGTCATCGAGCCGGGCTGCACGGCCCACGTGAACGAGTACGGCATCATTGTCATCGACATCAATGTCTGAGCCGATGCGCGGAGCCTGTATATAGATAGAAAGGAAGGATATATCATGGGCAAGATGATCGAAGGATTGAACATCCCACGGGTCGAAGTCGACCCGGTCACGCTGCAGGTGCTCGGCGGCGCGTTCAAGATGATTGCACAGGAAATGGGCATGGTACTCTATCGCATGTCCTACTCCAGCATCATCCGCGAGTCGGAGGATATTGGTGCCGGCATCGTCGATACGGTAGGCCGCCAGCTCTGCGAGAGCGAGAGCACGCCGATGCATGTCGGTTCTATCGGCGGCAACGTCAAGGGTATCCTCACGCGTTGGAAGCTCGAGGATATCCACGATGGCGATATTTTCATTCACAACCATCCCTACTATGGCACGTCGCATTCACCAGATATCCATATCTGTCTGCCGATTTTCTACAAAGGCAAGCTTATCAGCTTTTCCTGCGTGCAGGCACATCTGCTCGATAACGGCTCGCATACGCCGGGCATGGATGTCTTCGCGCGCGATGTCTACGCCGAGACGCGCATCTACTATGCGCTGAAGCTCTATGAAAAGGGCAAGAAGAACGAACAGCTCTGGCAGGCTATTCTCGATAACGTGCGCACGCCTTCGATGAATGAGAACGACCTCAAGGCGATGATTGCCTCGGCTCAGCACGGTATCAAGCGCTTCACGGAACTGCTGGACAAATACGGTGTGGAAGTCGTATTTTCTGCCATTGAGGACTGGATGGATTACTCGGAGCGCATGCTGAGGAACGCCATTGCGAAAGTCCCCGACGGCACGTACTACGCTGAGGGCTGGCTCGACAACGATGGTATCAACCTCGACAAGCCGCTCAAGGTCTGCACGACGACGACGATTCACGGCGACAGCCTGACCATCGATCTCACGGGCAGTGCGGACGAGGTCTATACGGCCTTTAACTGCTCCTTCGAGGGTACGACGCGCACCTCGATCAACTATATCATGCACGCGCTGTTCCTTGATGACGATATCTACAAACAATACATTCCGCAGAACGATGGCATGCGCCGCCCGGTGGAAATCATCGCGCCGAAGGGCTGTATCTTCAATCCGAACTTCCCGCGCGCCACGTTCTCGCGCTTCAATCAGGCCAATCTGCTTGCCGACTGTGTCATGCGTTCACTGGCGGATGTCATGCCGGATCGCGTCTCCGCCGGTACGAGCGCGCATATCCATTTCGTGAGTTACAATGGCTTCAATCCGGCCAAGGGAGAGTACTGGGTCTATCTGGAGGTCGATGAGGGCTCCTATGGCGGCCGTTGCGGCAAGGACGCCATCGATTCCTGCGATGCCCTGGTGGCCAACACGCGCAACGTGCCGATTGAAGAAATTGAATGGCATTATCCGTTGCGCGTCGAGCGCTACGAGCTCAATCCCGAGAAGGTGGCTCCGGGCAAATGGCGCGGCGGTCTCGGCATCATCCGTGAGACGCGTTTCCTGCAGGCCGGCACGGTCACCTGCGAGGGCGACCGCCACAACGAGGCGCCGAAGGGCATCTTCGGCGGCGCGGATGGCAGCTCGGCCAGCATGACGAAGAATCCCTACAGCGATCATCCCGTGCATCTGCAGGCGAAGCTCTCCGATGAGGAGATGGGCGAGAACGATGTGCTGCAGATCCGCACGCCGTGCGGTGGCGGCTATGGCAATCCCCTGGAGCGCGACCCGGAGCTCGTGCTCGGCGATGTCCTCGACGGCTTCACGGATGTGGTGGATGCCAAGGCGTCCTACGGCGTGGTCATCGATGAGAAGACCATGACGGTCGATGCGGCTGCAACGGAGAAACTGCGTGCCGCGATGGGTTGATAGCCCGAATTTAGCATGATTATTTTACGAGCCACTGATAAATGGAGATAAGTTTATCAGTGGTTTTTTCGAAAGGAGGGCTTTCTATGGCTGCCTCAGAAAACAACACATTGGTGTCTGCCGATATTGTGCCGGTGACCTCCCGGCGTCGCACGCTTTCGGGCATTGGCTTTGCCAATATCTGGATCGGCATGGCCATCGTTATCTCCGTGTTCAGTTTCGGTGCCAGTGGTATCGGCGGCATGGGCATCGTGGGTGTCGTCACGGCTACATTCGTGGCGAACCTCGTCATCGCGGTGATCGCGAGCCTGACGGGCGATATCGGCGTTGAGCATGGCCTGTCTTTTGCTACCTATCTGCGTGCACCGTTCGGCCTCACCGGCGTGCATCTTCCGGCCGTGGCGCGCGGCGTCGTGGCCTCATGCTGGTTCGGCATCAACACGTATATCGGTGCCCTGGCCATCAATTATTTCACGTTGTCGCTCTTTGGCATCGACAACTGGTTCCTCTGGTTTATCGTCTTCGCCGTGGTGCAGGTCGTGAACACGATGCTGGGCATCAGTGCCATCGACAAATTCGCTTCGCTGGCTGCTCCCTGTATCATCATCATCACTTGCTGGATGTTCTATCGCGTGAATGACCTTGCGACGCTCAACAACATCAATATCCTCGGCTATGTGCCGCCGCAGCCGTCGGACTCTATCTGGCTGATTACGATGTGCGCGAACATGGGCATGTGGGCCGCGCTGGCCTGCGATATCCCGAACATGACGCGCAGCCTGAAATGCCCCGTGGGCGAGCGCAACTGGCTCAAGCGCAACGTCAACAACTGGGTGCCGCAGTTCCTTACGCTGCCCATCATCGAGTCGTTCATCGCGGCGATCGGCGCGATCTCCTACCTGACCACAGGCAACTGGAATCCCGTCGAGGTCATCCAGCAGCAGGCGGAGGGCTCGACGCTCCTCATCCTGCTCGTCATGGTTATCCTCGCGCAGAAGCTCGATATTCCCTACTATGATGAGGATATGATCAAGCTGGCCTCGAAGGAGCTCAATGTCGATGAATCTGTCGTGCGCGAGGAGAACGAGACGGCGACAAACGATCTCGTGCATGCGCTGACGGCAGGCGGCATGTTCGCGGCCAAGGAGTATGAGGCATCGAAAAGCGATGTGATGTTCGAGGTGCAGTCGCAGATCGTGCGCGACCTCGCCAGGAAATCGTCCTGCATCATCGTGGGGCGCTGTGCGAATTACGTGCTCGATCAGGCGCATGTGCCGACAATCGACATTTTCGTCGTCGCGAACCTCGAAGATCGCATCAGGACGGTCATGGCGCGTAATCATCTGAGCAGCGATGAGGCTGAGGCCTACATCAACAAGATGGACAAGCGTCGCGGCGCCTATATTAACTACTATACGGCCTATGCCTGGGGTAATCCACAGTATTACGATATCTGTGTGAATACCAGCCACAAGAACCTTAACGATCTGGCAGATCATCTTGCGAGCTATATCAACAGCATCGCACCGCAGACGGCTGCGCCTGCTGAAGTGAGTGAGGGAATGGCACCCGGCGGAGTGCCTTCACCTGCCGGTCTGGCCTGAAAAAGTGCATCAAAAAAGACTATGCTGCACGAGGCTGCATAGTCCTGATGGGTAACTGCTACGAAGAAAACCGTGGCGGTTGCCTTTTTTATTTGACGATATGTTTGCCGCCGAGGAACTTGGGCGCCCAGTAGGTGTTGCTGAGGTTGTCGACGCGGACGCCGCGGCTGGAGGAGGCGTGGATGAAGTTGCCTCCCCCGAGGTAGAGGCCGCAGTGCGAGGCACCCGGCTCGTAGGTTGTGAAGAAGACGAGGTCGCCGGGTACGAGCTCGCGGGAACTCGTGGTGCGCAGACCGAGTTTGTACTGTTCGTCGGCCGTGCGCGGGATGATGATGCCGTTCTCGCGGAAGATGTATTGCAGGTAGCCGGAGCAATCAAAGGCTTTGGGCGTGCTGCCGCCGAAGAGGTAGGGTGTGCCCATGTATTTCTTGGCCGTGAAGATGAGGTCATTTACCTTGCTGCGTGGCAGGATGGGCGTGCCGTTCGGTGCGAGTTCGCGGCTGCGCTGCGTCCAGCCCGTGCCAGACGCAGACTTTGCCGGGGTATGCCGGACGGGCGGCTGTACCTGGCTGCCCCAGGGGCGTTTCTTCGCCTTCAGCAGCGCGCGCCAGGTGGAACTGTTCACGATGCCCGTGATGCGGATTTTGTTGTCGCGCTGGAACTCGGCCACGGCCTGCTCCGTGCCCTGGCCGTAGATGCCGTCCGCAGAGCCTACGTTGTAGCCAATCTTGTTCAGCTTTTGCTGCAGTACGAGCACATCGTGGCCGTGCGAGCCCTGTTGCAGGGTCGGGGAGGCCAATGCCGTGCCGGAAAGCAGCAGAGCGGTCAGCCCGGCACTCAATACAATGCGTTTACAATGAAAATGTTTCAAGCAGAAGGCCTCCTTATCATCGTTATCGTCGTTGGTGGGGATACTGCGTTGTCTGTGGCGCTATTGGCGCTCAGCCGTGCAGGACGTGCTCGAGGCCCTGGCTCATGAGGCGAACGACGTGGTCGTCATCGAGGGAATAAAAAGCCTCTTTGCCGGCCTTGCGGAACTTCACGAGACGGGCGTTGCGCAGCACGCGCAGCTGGTGCGAGATGGCGGATTGCTGCATGTGCAGGGCCGTGGCGATATCGCAGACGCACATCTCATCCTCGGCTACGAGCAGGGAGAGCAGCTTGATGCGCGTCTGGTCGCCGAGTACCTTGAAGATCTCGGCGAGGCGCAGGCTGGTCTCGTTATCGAGCTCGTGCAGCTGGGCCGCACGGATTTTATCCGGATGGGTGTGGTAGATTTCACAGCAGTCACAGGCAGGAGACATCTGAGAAGCAGTATCCTTATTTTCGTTTTGGGTCATAGTTTCCTCTCCCGGAGTTTGGGTTCTGTCTTTTATTATATCATTTCAGTTGTGTAAACGGAACGAAAATTTGCGTCCCGGCGCAACGTATTTGAGGAGGAACATTTCCTCAGGGTCGATCTGTGCCACGACGTTCGTGCGCGGGTCGGCGGGCAGGTCGGTGCGCAGGATCTGCAGCTCGCCCATGTAGCGGCCATAGCCGTTGTTGTCGAGCGTGATGGCGCCGCGCGGGCGCGATGCCGTATTTTCTGGTGTGATGCTCCGCCCCATTTTTTTGAGATGCGGGCGGCTCTCCTGAGCGCGGATGGCGTCGCGGGCTTCATCTTCGCGCGAGGTGTAGACCTGGCTGAGCAGGGCCTGCTGCAACGGATCCTGCGTGAGGCATTTCGCCGAGAGCACGATGCAGTCGTCGCGCAGCTCGCCGAGGGCGTGCAGCTCATTTTCGCCCGGCAGGGCATCGCTGAGAAAGACCGTATCGCAGCCCAGTGCGACGAGGTGGCGCGCCGCGAGGTCGACGGGGACACTGCGGTGCTCTTCCAGCGTGGGCAGGCCATCGCCGAGCGGGGAGCGTCGCCGGCCTGCCTGCGTGGGCACGAAGGCGCCGACGCGCACGCCGAGCTTGTGCAGCATGAGGTTCTTGTGCACGAGCAGCTCCTCGCTGATGCCAGTGCCGGGACGCGGGTAGAAATTGTGCAGTGCATCAATCTGGTGGAAGTTCGCCTTCATGCCGACGAGGGCGGAGAGGATGTCGCCCGTGACCGTGGAGGCGTTGAGCTGGATGCGCATGCCCTGGCGGTTGTGCGAGAGGTCGACGATTTCCTGCAGGCCGAAGCCGTAGTCGAGGCGCAGCGTCGTGATGCCGAGCATGCGGAAGGCCGAGAGGGAGAAATCGCGGATGTCGAGCAGGCGCAGCGTGGCGGGAGAGACGTCGGAGATGACCTCGAGATGGTGGTCGCGGGCGGCGGCCAGCAACGTGCCGAGCTCTGATTTCAGTGCAGTTGTGTCCGTTTCGGGAATCTGCAGCGAGGTGAAGACGCGCTGCAGGCCGCAGGCAGCGGCGTGCTCCAGCAGCGTGAGGTTTTCGGTCAGCGTGTTGTCGAGGCCGGGATAGAGGGCAAAGCCGTTTCGCATGGTAATTCTCCTTTATTCTTCAGGGTCGTCGAAACCCAGCAGGCAGGTGGCGATGAAGCCGCCGATGTAGGCGGTGATGAGGCCGAGCAGATAGATGCCGATGTGGTCCGTGGCCGCGGCGAGTGGCAGGCCGGAGATGCCGATGGTGGCCGCACCGACCATGAAGGACGCCTGTACCGCACCGCCAAAGGCACCGCCGATGCAGGCCCCGATGAAGGGCTTGCCGAGCGGCAGCGTTACACCGTAGATGAGCGGTTCGCCCACGCCGAGGATGCCGACGGGCAGGGCCGAGGCCACGGTTTTTTTCAAGCGTTTGTTTTTTGTGCGCCACCAGACGGCGACGCTTGCGCCGACCTGCCCCGCGCCGGCCATCGCGAGCACGGGCAGCAGAATGGTCACGCCGTATTGGTTCAGAAGCTCCGCATGAATCGGCGTGAGGGTCTGGTGGATGCCCAACATGACCATGGGCAGGAAGGTGCCACCGAGGATGAAGCCCGTGATGGCACCGCCGCCGCCGATGGCCGTCGTGGCACCGTGGCCGATGAGGTCGGAGACGAGGCCGCCGGCGGGCTGCAGTACGAGGATGGCCGCCACTCCCGCGAGCAGGAAGGTGCAGAGCGGTACGAGAAAGAGGCTGAAGATCTCAGGGATAATGCGGCGCAGGTGTTTTTCCAGCCAGGCGGCGAGGCCGGCCACGAGCAGTACGGAGATGACGCCGCCGCGCCCCGGCGTCAGCGGTACGCCATCCAGTACGACGCCCGAAAGGCTGGGATGCGTGAGCAAGGCACCGAGTGCGCCGCCGATGATGGGCGTGCCGCCGAATTCCTTCGCGGCATTCCAGCCGATGAAGAGGTTCATGCCCCAGAAGACGCAGTTGCCCGCGACGGCCAGCAGCTGGTAGAGTCCCGTGCCCACGAGCAGCGGGTCTGCCTTGCCCGCGAGGTTCAGCAGGCCGCTGATGAGACCGCAGGCGATGAAGCCGGGGATGAGCGGGATGAAGATACTCGCGATGCGGCGGAAAAAGAGCTTGACGGGCGTGGCATTGCGTGCGCGAATCTGTGCGTGCAGGGCCTTGCCATCGCCGAAGGCGGGACGCTGCTCCGCTGGTTCCTGCGCCCTGGCCTGGCTGGCTGCAGCCACGGCCTGTGCAGGAGCGTGGGACTCTGCGTGCGCTTCGGCGTCGTTTGCCGTCAGCCCGGCGAACCGGGCGAAGCGCTGTGCCACTTCAGAGGCGCGGCCGGGACCGAGGATGATCTGCAGCTCGTCACCGCTTTCGTTCGTGCCGAGTACACCCTCGATCTGCTGCAGTTCCTTGATGAGATCAGGCGGCTGTTTGACGAGGTGCAGCCGCAGGCGCGTCATGCAGTGGCTCACGCTGCGGATGTTTTCGGCAGGGCCGGTGCAGAGGAAGATGGCCCAGGCGAGGGACGCGTATCGATCGTTCATGCGAGTGCCTCCTTCAGGCGGCCGTGGGCGGCTGTGAGGCGTGCTGCGCCCTCTGCAGCGGAGCACCCTGTGAGCTGCAGCAGGATGGCGAGCTTGGCGCGGCCATCCGCGGCCTGGAGTGCGGCGATGGCCTCGTCGCGCGTGCAGCCCGTGACCTCCATGACGATGCGGCGGGCACGTTCCTCCAGCTTCTTGTTGCTCGTCCTGACGTCGACCATGAGGTTGCCGTAGACCTTGCCGAGCTTGATCATGGTGCCCGTCGAAAGCATGTTGAGCACGAGCTTCTGTGCCGTGCCTGCCTTCAGGCGCGTCGAGCCCGTTATGGCCTCGGGGCCGGTCACGGGGATGAGCGCGATGTCGGCGAACGCAGCGATGGCCGGGTGCTCGCTGCAGGCGAGGGCGATGGTCGGGGCACCGAGCTCCTGTGCAAAGGCGAGGCCGCCCAGCACGTAGGGCGTGCGGCCTGAGGCCGCGATGCCCACGAGTACGTCGTTCGCCGTGAAGCCGTGGGCGATGAGGTCGCGCCGCCCGAGCGTCTTGCTGTCTTCCGCGCCCTCCTGTGCGCGGAAGATGGCGGGGGTGCCGCCCGCGATGATTCCCTGCACGAGCTCGGGAGCCGTGCCGAAGGTGGGCGGGCACTCGACGGCATCGAGGATGCCGAGGCGCCCCGAGGTACCGGCACCCAGATAGTAGAGGCGGCCACCGTGCGCGAGCTGCCGCGCAATCACGTCCACGGCCTGTGCGATGGCGGGCAGGATTTTCGCCACGGCCAGCGGCACCTGCTGGTCCTCCGCATTGATGAGCTGCAGCATCTCCAGCGTCGGGAGTTCGTCAATCCGGGCCGTGCGTGGATTGCGCTGCTCCGTGGTCAGTTGGGAAAGGTCAAGCATAATCGTCGCTCCTTACATATTCTCTCCATTCTAGTATAGCAAAAAAACAGGCCGTTGCGCGGGGCAACGACCTGTTTTTTCAGTATTTTGGGCAGTTTGCAGGAATTTTACCCGCATAGCTGCTGCGACGGTCAGAATTCGTAGGGACGATCGACTTTATGATAGGTGGTGTGCAGCAGTTCGTGTGCCTTCTCCGAGAGCGGCTCGCCGAGGAAATCCTTGTAGAGCGTGATGATCTCCGGATTCTCGTGCGACTTGCGCAGCGGCAGGCTCTTGTCGATCTGGTAGAGCGCGGCCATGCGCTTTTTGCGCACGGCGTTCGTCGTGCCGATGGGCTGGCCACCGCCACCGATGCAGCCGCCGGGGCAGGCCATGATTTCGATGAAGTCGTATTTGCAGGTACCCTGCTTGATCTGTTCCATGATGAGGCGGGCGTTGCGCAGCGTGTGGGCGACGGCGATGCGCACGGTCTTGCCGCCGAGGTCCACGGTCGTCTCCTTGATGCCCTCGAAGCCGCGTACGTCGTCGAAGTCGAGCTTTTCCAGCGTCTTGCCCGTGACCTTCTCGTAGGCCGTGCGCAGGGCTGCCTCCATGACGCCGCCCGAGGCGCCGAAGATAGCACCGGCACCCGTGCCAAAGCCCAGCGGCGAATCGAAGTCGCTCTCCGGAAGTTGCTGGAATTCGAGGCCGACGTATTTGATGAGTTTGATGAGCTCGCGCGTCGTGAGCACGACGTCGACATCGCGCATGCCGTCGCGGCCCATCTCCGGGCGGGCGGCCTCGAACTTCTTGGCCGTGCAGGGCATGATGGCGACGGTGACGATGTCGTGTACGTCGACGCCGGCATGCTCGGGGTAGTAAGTCTTGGCGATGGCGCCGAACATCGACATCGGGGACTTGGCCGAGGAGAGGTGGTCGCGCAGGTCGCCGTAGTGTTTCTCCATGTAGTTGACCCAGCCCGGGCTGCAGGAGGTCATCATCGGCAGCACGCCGCCCTTGGTGAGGCGCTGGACGAATTCCGCGCTCTCCTCCATGATCGTGAGGTCGGCACCGAAGTTCGTGTCGAAGACCTTGTCAAAGCCCAGGAGCTTCAGGGCCGTGACCATCTGGCCCGTGGAGATCGCGCCCGGCTCGAGGCCGAAGGCGTCGCCGATGGAGACGCGCACGGCCGGAGCTACCTGCACGATGACATGCTTTTTCGGGTTCTGCAGGGCGTCGAGTACCTTCTGTGTGTCGTCTTTCTCGACGATGGCACCCGTCGGGCAGACGAGGCTGCACTGACCGCAGAGGATGCAGTCCGTGGCCTCCATCGGCTTGTTGTAGGCCGTGGTGACCACGATATCGCTGCTGCGGTGTGCATAGGTGAGGGCTGCGATGCCCTGCACATCCTTGCAGGCGCGGATGCAGCGGCCGCAGCGGATGCACTTCGAGGGGTCGCGCACGATGGAGGGGTTCGTCTCGATGCGCGGCGTGATTTTCACCACGGAGGGCAGCGGGGACTTCAGGATATTGAAGCGGCTGCACAGGCGCTGCAGGTCGCAGTTCTGGTTGCGCGGGCAGGAGAGGCAGTCCTTGTTGTGGTTGGCGAGCATGAGCTGCAGGATGGAGACCTGCGTGTCGCGCACGATCTGCGTATCCGTGTGCACTTCCATGCCTTCCCAGCACTCCGTGGAGCAGGCGGCGAGCAGGCGGCGTTTGCCCACGACCTCGACGGAGCAGAGGCGGCAGTGCGCCTTGATCTTCTGGTCCTCGTGGTAGCAGAGATGCGGGATATCGATGCCCAGCTTCAGGGCCGCCTGCATGATTTTCGTGCCTTTGGGCACTTCGACGGGGATATTGTTGATGGTCAGATGGACCATCGGCACTTCTTTTTCGATGGCAGCTTCACTCATGCCTCAGCACCTCCAACGGCAAAAACTTCGGGGAAAACCTCGATGGCGGAGCGCAGCGTGTTCTGCGCCGTCTCGCCGAGGCCGCAGAGCGAGGACATGCTCATGACGCGCGCGATTTTCTCCATGACGGCGATGTCCTCTTTCGTGGCCGTGCCGGCCTTGATCTTGTCGAGGATGATCTTGATGTGCAGGTTGCCTTCGCGGCAGGGCGTGCACTGGCCACAGGACTCTTCGGAGAAGAAATCCTGATTGATGCGCAGGAAATCGATGACGCTCGTGCGCTCGTCGACGACGCAGAGGGCACCGGAGCCGACCATGACGCCATGGGCGCGCAGGTCCTGATAGGTGTAGGGCGTGTCGAGGATGTCGTCCGTGGCGATCTTGCCCGAGGCACCGCCGAACTGAATCAGGCGGATCTTGCGATCGCCCTGGATGCCGCCCGCGAGGCCGTAGATGATATCGCGCACCGTCGTGCCGAACGGGATTTCGAAGGCACCGGGGTGCCTGACATTGCCGCCGACGCTGATCATCTTCGTGCCCACGGAGTCGCCGACGCCGTAGCTCTGGTAGACCTTCTCGTCATCGAGCAGCAGGTGCGGCACGAGCGAGAGGCTTTCGACGTTCTGCAGGCAGGTCGGGCGGGCGAAAGCGCCGCTGACCTTGACGAAAGGCGGTTTCATGCGCGGACGGCCTGCCTTGCCCTCGATGGAGCGGATGAGCGCCGTGCCTTCGCCGCAGACGTAGGCGCCTGCGCCGGAGTAGAGGTGAATCTCGTAGTCGAAGCCCTCGATACCGAGGATGTTCTTGCCGAGGAAGCCGTATTTATGGGCCTGGCGGATGGCATTCAGGAGCAGCGGGCGGAAGCACGCATACTCGGCGCGCATGTAGATGTAGCCGTCCGTGGCGCGCATGACGTAGGCCGCGATGATCATGGCCTCGATGAGGTTGAACGGGTCGTTCTTGATGAGCTCGCGATCCTTGAAGGTCGTGGTCTCGCCCTCGTCGGCGTTGCAGATGATGATGTGGTTGTTGCCGGGCACCTTGCGGGCCTGCGACCATTTGCGTCCCATGTCGTATTCGGCGCCGCCGCGGCCGCGCACTTTGTTCTCGGCAATCAGTGTGGCGATATCCTCACCATCCATCCCAACTGCCTTGCGCAGGGCGGAGAAGCCACCGATCTTCATGTATGAGTCGATGGAGCTGGTATCGTACTTGCCGAAGTTCTGGGTCAGGAAAGAAACCTTGTTGTTCATTCTTTGCACTCCCTTCAGTCCAGCGACGCGAGCAGATGCTCGATCTTGGCACGCGAGTCCAGATGATCGTAGACGTGACCGTTGATGCGCACGGCCGGCGCGCGGTCGCAGGCACCGAAGCAGGTGACTTTCTCCAGCGTGAAGCGGCCGTCGTACGTCGTCTCGCCGAAGTCGATGCTCAGGATGTCCTTGAGTGTGGCGGCGAGGTTCGCGCTGTCATTGACGCGGCAGGCGATGGAGCTGCACACCTGGATGGGGTACTTCGCGCGCGGCTTGTCCGAGAGTTCGCTGTAGAAATTGATGATGTCGTAGACGTTGGTAACGCGCATATCGAGACGATAGGCGATGTAATAGGCTACCGGCTCCGGGATATAGTGGCGCTCGTTGAGGTCCTGGACCTCGAGCAGGATGCCGACGATCTGCGTGTAGTCGTAGTCGTGGGTTTCCAGCACCTGGTCGATCTTTTCCCGCAGAGCATCGGGGAGAGGGTATGCCTGGGTGGGTTCTGTCAGCATAGAAAAGCCTCCTATAAAACACAACACGTATTATGAATATTATAGACTAAATCGGTTTCGGCGGGAAGTAGAATTTTTTAGGTTTTACGTAGTGATTGCAAGTGTTTACTCCTGAAAGGCGAACGCTATTCCCGCATAGTAAAGAACGGGTAAAGCTTTCGTTAAACTGCGGCCCGATACGGCTGGCAGAGTGTACTTGTTTACAATTATGTGCTATAATGTGGGTGTCGCAAGGATAACACTGTAAATAAATCACGGAGCGTTCGGCCAGCTGTTTGTGTATGCTGGACAAAGCGCGAGAACCTGTCAGTTTTATTGAGGGGGATTATTTATGGCTATCAAACAGATCGAGATGGACAGCCGCGACAGCGCCAGCTATCGCAAGCATCTCCGGAATGTCGGTTTCCTTTCCGCCAGTTATCTTTCTACGAGCGGTTTTGATGTATCATCCTTGAAGAAGCTCGCCCGTGAGGGCAAACTCGATGCCATCCGCTGTGCTATCGGCAAGTCTGTGCGCTGGTATTATCGTGAGCGTCAGGCGGAGCTGGCGCATCTGCGTGGCCTGGCATGAGTCCTGCGGTACGCCCCTTGCGGGCGGTATGACTTCCCTTCGCGACGTATCTTAGACTCTGTTGAATCGGTGCAGGCCGGTTCTTTTTTTGTGCCCGATTTGCCAGGGCATGGTAGAATAAAAGACAGAGTTGAGAGTGAAGAGTTGAGAGTTGAGATAGAATCACGGCAACTCCCAACTCTCAACACTGAAAGGCTGAAGCATTGAAAAATGTGGAATTGATGGAAATCTTCAGAAGGAAGGCCATATATGACGTTTTTTGAAATTCTCTGTGCCATTCTGGCGGCGCTGCTGCTGGGTACGGCCTGGTCGCTATCCTATGTGAGCCGCGGGCGGGGTCGTATGGTGGCGACCGTGCTGCTGTTACTCGTCGACGGTGCGGCGTTGGCAGGCTTTTTTCTCGGCGCACGCCATCCGGACTGGCATCTGGCAGACTGGGCCTATCTCGGCCCGACGCTGCAGGTTCTGACCGTCGTCTTTATGTTTCAGCTGGTGCTTTTGGTGCTGGTGGTGCTGGCGCTGCTCGTGCGCAGCATGTATAGGCATTGGCATCGGCCCGTGCCCTTCGATGCCTCGCGGCGGCGGCTCCTGCAGCGGGCAGCCGTCTATCCGGTCGCAGCCTTTGGCGCGGGTTTGTACGGTGAAGGCATTGAGCGCCACCAGCTGGCAGTGCGGCACTACGACATTCCCGTGGCGGGCTTGCCAGCGCAGCTGGCGGGGTTGCGCATCGCCCAGCTCAGCGACGTGCATCTGGGGATGTTTTATTCACTGGCGGATTTGCGTGAGCTGCTGACGCGTGCGGTGGCGGCCCGGCCGGATCTGCTGGCGATTACGGGTGACCTCTTTGACGATAACAAAATCAACCTCGAGGCGGTGCATATCCTCGCGGAATACACGGATCAGTTCCCGCTGGGGATCTGGTTCTGCCCCGGCAATCACGAACATTTCCGCAACTGGGGCGAGACGCAGAAGGCACTGCGCGAGACGGACGTGCACGTGCTGGTCAATCAGGCGGAACCCGTGGCAGGCCTTGCACCGCTCTGGCTCGTGGGTGTGGACTATCCCATGAACCGGCCTCGTTTTGCCCAGGACAAAGCGGCCTTTACGGACCAGGCCTTCGCGGCGGTGCCGGAGGACGCCGTGGTGCTGTTCCTCGCGCACCATCCGGAGTTCATCGACGACGGTGCGGCCCGCGGTGCGGCGCTCACGCTTACGGGCCATACGCACGGCAGCCAGTTCGGCTTTCTCGGCATCCCCGTGTTCCCGGTTTTCAAGTATACGCGCGGCATCGTGCGTATCGGCGGGCATTACGGCTACGTGCACAGCGGCAACGGCAGCTGGTTCCCATGCCGTATCGGCTGTCCGCCGGAGCTGGCCGTGTTCACGCTGCAGCAGGCATAAAGATAGCAAAACACCCTCTTGCGGGAGGTACTGAACGAGTTCAGTATTTTCCCGTCAGAGGGTGTTTCTTTGCATATGGCTCAGGCACCGAGCAGGATGAGGCGGATGCCGAGGGCGAACATCGCGAGGGAGAGCAGCGTGAGGATGAGCTTGCTCTTGGTCTTTTTCGAGATTTTCGCGCCGATCTGGGCGCCGATGGCCGCGCCGATGGAGATGCTGATGGCCGGAATCCAGACGATATGATGCATGAGGAAATGGGAAATCACACCGAAGGTGGAGGAGACCGCCAGTACGAAATGCGAGGTCGCTGTAGCCACGTGCACGGGGAAGCCCAGCGCGTAGATCATCAGCGGTACGTGGATGACGCCACCGCCGATGCCGAAGATACTGGAGAGAAAGCCCACGCCGAAACTGATGATGATACCGAGCATGCGTGGATACTGGAAGTTATCCGGGATGTCCATGACATCGGTGCGTGGCTTGTGCATGTTGTTCCAGTACATCATGATGGCCATGAACAGCAGGAAGATACCAAAGTAGAGGTCGAGCTGCGTGCCGCTGAATTTATCGACGATGCTGGAGCCGAACCAGGCACCGGGCAGCGTCGCGATAGCGAAGGGGATCGCCGCGTTGAAGTAGACGCGTTTCTGGCGGATATAGGCCATCGTGCCGGAGAGGGCATTGGCCATGACCACGACCAGCGAGGTGCCGGCGATCTCAGCGGCGGAGTGGAAATAGGGGTAGATGCCGCCGTCGCTCAGGAGCAGGATGAAGATGGGGACGCAGATGAGGCCACCGCCGATGCCGACGAGCGTGCCGAACGTTCCCACGCCGATGCCCAGCAGCAGGAAAAGGATAAAGGCTAACAACAAAAGTAAAACTTCCTTTCTCCGTTTGGGATTTCTGTATAGTCCTTTATTTGTTACAGGCATCAATTATAACATAAAATCGGCGAATCGGCCGTAACTTTTGTTTAGAACCTGTCAGGGGGAATTATGCTTTGGCAGCATGCCCGTCTTTGGGGGCGGGGAAACTCTCGCGGTGTACGATGACCGCGGGGTAGATGGTCTTGGAGGGGGCGGCGTTCTCGCCGTTTTCCAGTACCTTCGTGAGCACGTCGACGGCGGCGGGGCAGAGGATTTCCAGCCGGTTGTCGATGCTGGTAAGCGAGGGCGTCGCACATTCCGCGAGCACGGAATTGTTGCAGCCGATGACGGGCAGCCGCTTGCCATGGGCTGAGAGTGCCTTCTGCGCGCCGACGGCCACGACGTCCTCCGAGGCGATGATGGCGTCGAAGGCCACGCCCTGCTGCAACAGCTTCTCCGTGGCCTTGTAGGCGGGCAGGATGTCGCGCCCGACCTGGCAGACGAGCTTGTCATCGTCTTTGAGTCCCGCATCCGCGAGGCCCTTGCGGTAGCCCTGCAACTTGCGCTGGCCGCTGTAGGAGAGGCGGTCGAAAAGGTAGAGAATGTGCTGGCAGCCACTCGCAGCGAGCTCCCTGACGCTCTGCGTGATGCCCGCCGCTTCGTCGCAGACGACGCAGTAGATATTCGGCAGCTCGATGAGGCTGTTGATGGTGATGATGGGGACTTCCTGCGCGACTTTGGCCAGATGATCGTTGCTGCCTTCCTCGCGATAGGGCGAGCCGATGAGGATGATGGCATCGACGTGTTTCTGCAGCATGAGCTCGAGGTACTTCTTCTTGCCGCTGAGCTCGACGCCCGTGCAGCCGAGAATCACATCGAGGCCGCGCTCACGCAGGTCATGCTCGACGAGGGATACGGCCTTGGCGTAGAAGGCATCGGCGATGTCGGTGCAGAGGATGCCGATCATTTTCATGGAGTTCAGGCCGAGGCCGCGGGCGAAGGGGTTCGGGGAATAGTTCTGCTCCTGGATGGCCTGCAGGACTTTCTGCCGGGTTTTCTCGCTGACTTTATCGCTGCCGTTGATGACGCGTGAGACCGTGGCGATGGAAACACCGCAGCTTTTGGCAATATCATAAATAGTCATATAGCTATCCTTTCGCTATGTTGCAACAATTTGGTAAAGAGCTTACAAAACACTCATGATATAGTATAAGCTATTTCCCTGCCTTTGACAAATCTATTTTCCTTTTGCGTATCCTGTTTCCTATTACTCTTACTCCTCGTTGAGATCGGCGTAATTGGAATAAATTGACTAAAATAATTATGATAACGGTTGTTTATAATATGAAATCCACATTTTACGAAACAATATAATGGAAAACATGAAAAAGAAGGATTATTCCTGCAAATTGCCTTGGACAGACAGAATTTTCTGCGAAAAGTAATTTTGTATTGACAAGTCGTGTTTTGACGTATACAATGGGGCTGTAAGGCGTTACAGAAGAAACCACGTGGGAAAAGGATGAATCGTTTAGGAGGGAAAATCATGTTCCTGAAGAAGAAGATTATGGCTGCACTCTCCGTGCTGGCGGTCAGCACGATGGTGCTTGCAGGCTGCGGCGGCCAGTCCGGTTCCTCTGGCAGCGGCGACAAGATGGTACTGCGCTACGCGGAGAACCAGGTGGCCGACTATCCGACGACGAAGGGCGCGCAGAAGTTCGCGGAACTCGTGAAGGAGAAGACGAACGGGCGCATCACGGTTGAGGTATATGACAGCGGCCAGCTTGGTGACGAGAAATCCGTGATCGAGCAAATCCAGTTCGGTGGCATCGATATGTCCCGCGTAAGCCTCACGCCGCTCTCCGAGTTCTCGAAAGACCTCATGGCGCTGCAGATGCCTTACCTTTATCGCGATGCCGATCACATGTGGAAGGTGCTCGATGGCGATATCGGCAAGAAGCTCTTAGGCAGCACGGAGAAGGATGGCATCGTCGGCCTGTCCTGGTATGATGCCGGTGCGCGTAACTTCTACAACTCCAAGCACGAGATCAAGAGCATGGCTGACATGCAGGGCCTGAAGATTCGCGTACAGGAATCCGGCCTGATGATGGATATGGTCAAGGCACTGGGCGCGAGCCCGACGCCTATGGCCTATGGTGAGGTTTACTCCGGCCTGCAGACGGGCGTCATCGACGGTGCTGAGAACAACTGGCCGTCCTATGAGTCCACGAGTCATTACGAGGTAGCGAAATACTACGTCGTCGATGAGCACAGCCGCATCCCGGAGATGCAGATCATCTCGAAGCAGACCTGGGATAAGCTCTCGCCGGATGACCAGAAGATCCTGCGCGAGTGCGCTGCCGAGTCCGCAAAGTATGAGCGTCAGCTCTGGGCTGAGCAGGAGAAGGCCTCCGAGCAGAAGGTCCGCGATGGCGGTGCCGTGATCACGAAGCTTTCGGCCGAGGCGCGCGAGGAGTTCGTCAAGGCGATGCAGCCGCTCTATGAGAAGTACGGAGCAGACTACAAAGAGCTCATCGATCAGATTCGCGCAGTGAAGTAAATTGTTCCAGAATTGACAAGGTAAGCAGGTTCTGCCCGTCTGGTACTGCCATGGGCGTATCTCCGGCGGAGCCTGCTTTTATGATGTCCCGAGGGAGTGAATCACTATGGAAACACCACAAGGGCAGGAAAAGGAAAAGCTGAACCCCGTTCTATCGGCGATCACCTACGTCTTTGATGCCGCGTATTCCGTGCTGCTGACCTATTCGCAGGCCGTGCTGCTCGTCATCGTGCTCATCGTCTCGGCTGAGGTCATCAGCCGCAAGTTCCTCGGCACCAGTATCCGCTGGTCCGAGGAGGTGGCCCTGTTCCTCATGGTCTGGATGGCCTTTATCTCGATGGCCATCGGCGTGCAGAAAGGGCTGCATATCGCCCTGGGCTTTTTCTATGGCCTGCTGCCGAAGAAAGTTGCCTGGTTTGTGGGCAAGATGGACCTTTTGGTCATCATGGGCTTTGGCTGCTTCATGGTTTACTACGGCGCGCGCCTCGTCATGAGTACGATGACCTCGACGCTGCCAGCAACGCAGTGGCCGGCCGGTCTCATGTACGTCATGATTCCCGTGGGCGGCGTGTTTATCGTCTACTTTACGCTTTTGGATTTCTTCGGCCTGCAGCGGTATGAGCACAAGAAGTTCTACCGCGATGATCCGGAGGAAAAGGCAGATAGCCAGGATGGGGGTGCCCGGTAATGTTTGACCATCAATTGGCGATTGCGCTCCTGTTCGGTACGTTCTTCGTCTTTATCATCGCGCGCGTGCCGATTACCTTTGCGCTGGCCGGCTCGACGGCCATCACGATGCTCTACGTGCACGTGCCGCTGATGTCTCTCGTGCAGCAGATGAGTAAATCGATTAACTCGTTCTCGCTGATGGCGATTCCGTTCTTTATCCTCGCCGGTGAGATCATGTGCGTCGGCGGTATTTCCGACCGCCTGCTCGCGTTTGCGAATGCGCTGGTCGGACGATTCCGCGGCGGCCTCTCTCATGTGAATATCGTGGCTTCGATGTTCTTCGGCGGCATTTCGGGCTCGGCTGTGGCCGATGTCTCGTCGCTGGGCTCCGTGGAGATCCCTATGATGGTCAAGGCCGGCTACACGCCGGAGTTCTCGACGGCCATCACGGTTACGGGTGCCTGCCAGGGCGTGCTGATTCCGCCTTCGCACAACATGATCATCTACTCGCTGGCCGCGGGCGGCGTATCGGTTGGTGCCCTGTTCCTCGGTGGCTTCATCCCGGGCGTGCTGCTCGGCTGCTGCCTGCTCGTCGGCTCCATCTACATGTCGATCAAGCATAAGTACCCGAAAGGCCGCGCCGTTGGCCTGAAAGAATTCATCACGACGACGAAGGATGCGCTGCTGGCACTCGGTACGGCGCTCATCATTTTCTTCGGTACGGCGCTTGGCTTCTTCACGGCGACGGAGTCGGCGGCCATCGCATGCATCTATGCGTTCATCGTTTCCTTCTTTATTTATCGGGAACTGAAGCTCAACATGATTCCGGGCGTACTCATGAATACGGTCAAGACCATCGCGATGGTATTCAGCCTCATCGCGGCTGCGGGTGCCTTCGGCTGGATGATGGCCTTTCTCAAGGTGCCGGCGCTCATCACGCAGGGTGTGCTGAGCATCAGCGACAATCCGGTCATCATCCTGCTGGCGATGAATCTGCTGCTGCTCTTCCTCGGCGCAGTCATGGATATGGCCCCGCTGATCGTCATCATGACACCGATCCTGCTGCCGGTCGCCACGGCCTGCGGCGTGAGTCCGGTGCAGTTCGGCGTCATGCTGATCTACAACCTGGCCATTGGCCTCTGCACGCCGCCGGTGGGCTCGGCCCTCTTCGTCGGCTGCGGCATCAGCAAGATGTCGCTGGAGCGCGTGGGCAAGACCATGCTGCCGATGTATGCAGCCATGCTCATCGGCCTCATGCTCGTGACCTTTGTGCCGCAGCTCTCCATGGCCCTGCCGACCATGCTGGGCGCGGTGAAGTAAATAACGCCCTTTCTTTGACAGCATCTGGTTCTCATGCCGGATGCTGTTTTTTGTGACCTTTCTCCCAGACCGATGATTGACAGGCAGGATAGAGGTATATAGAATTAATAGTGAAGGCGTAGCGGAGACAATGGTTTAGGAGGCAGCGGGATGCGGTGGATGAAAACATGGCGGGCTTGGCTGGCGGGCAGCCTGCTGCTGACGGTAGGATTGCTGGCAGGTTGCGGCAGCATGCAGACTGCGCCGAGGACGGAGAGCACGGTACTGCGTTACGCGGACAATCAGGTGACGGAGTATCCCGGCGTCGTTGCAGGGCGGTACTTTGCCGGGCTCGTGAAGGAACGCACGCATGGCCGCATCGTGATTGAGATGTACGACGGCGGGCAGCTGGGCGACGAGAGGAATGTCGTGGACCTGCTGCGCTTCGGCAGCGTCGATATCGCGCGCGTGGGCCTCGGCCCGCTGATGCGGCTGGCCCCGCAGCTGCAGGTGCTGCACATGCCCTTTCTGTTCCGCGATTACGATCATTTCCGGCACACGCTGGATGGCGATGTGGGGCAGGAATTACTCAATAGCATGACAAACGATGGCATTCGGGGGCTCACGTGGTACGATAGCGGTGCGCGCAGCTTCTTCAATGCGCGCCATCCGGTCCGCAGCAGGGCCGATATGGCAGGCCTGCGCCTGCGCGTGCAGACGGGGCCGATGAAGGATTTTGTGCGGGCCCTCGGTGCGGTGCCCGTGGTCATGAATTACGGCGAAATCTACGCGGCGGTCCGGGACGGCCGCCTGGACGGGGCGGAGAACAGCTGGCCCTCTTACGTGGGAACCAGCGTGTTCGAGAACGCGGTTTACTTTGTGCAGGATGAGCACAGCCGCCTGCCGGATATGCAGGTTATTTCCGAGCACACATGGGAGAAGCTCTCGCCGGAGGACCAGCAGATCCTGCTGGAATGTGCACAGGAGGCGGCAGAGTACGAGCACGAGCTTTGGAGCGGGCGGGACGCTGAGGCCAGGCAGCAGGCGTTGGAGGATGGCGTGCAGGTGACGGAGCTTTCACCCGAAGCCATGGCGGAGTTCCAAAAAGCTGCCGAGCCCGTCTACGCGAAGTATTGCGCCCCCTATCAGGACCTGCTCGCGCGCATTCGTGCCGTGCCTTAAAGAGCCCCCGGATGTAATCCGTGAGTAAAGACGTTACAACGCAGTCATTCCTAACACTTTTTGGAATGGCTGTATTTTTTTCGGAATAAATTGATTGACAATTCCGACCAATAGCGATACAATAATTCTTGTAAGAGCTTACAGGATACTGCAGGCCAGGATGTAAATTTCCGTGAAACCCAAATGCCATTTTGTGCAGGTATGGCCAATGGCCAAAAGGAGAGGTTCAGATTATGAGAAAGTTTATGGACGAGGATTTCCTGCTGGAGACGGAGACGGCGAAGAAGCTGTTCCATGAGCATGCACAGAAGATGCCAATCATTGACTACCACTGCCATATCTCGCCGCAGGAGATTGCCGAGGACCGCAAGTTCAACAACATCACCGAGGTCTGGCTCGGCGGCGACCACTACAAATGGCGTCTCATCCGTTCCAACGGTGTTGACGAGAAGTACATCACGGGCACGGCTTCCACGCCGCGCGAGAAGTTCCAGAAGTTCGCCGAGGCTCTGCCACGCGCGATCGGCAACCCGCTCTATCATTGGACGCACCTCGAGCTGAAGCGCTACTTCCATTGCGACAAGCAGCTGAACGGCGATACGGCAGAGGAGATCTGGAATCTTTGCAACGAGCGCCTGCAGCAGCCGGATATGACGGTGCAGGGCATCATCAAGCAGTCGAACGTCAAGGTCATCTGCACGACGGACGATCCGGCTGATGACCTGAAATGGCACAAGAAGATTGCCGAGGATGGCAAATGTAGTGCCAGGGTACTGCCGGCCATGCGCCCGGATGCGGCGATGCGCATTGAGAAGCCGGAGTGGGCGAACTACATGCTCTACAAGCTGGCTCCGGCTGCGGGCATGGATGGCATCGAGACGATGCAGGATATCCGCGACGCTCTCGCGAAACGTATCGAGTTCTTCGCATCCATGGGCTGCAAGGCTTCCGACCACGCGCTGGAGTATTGCTTCTGCACGCCGGCCACGGAGGAGCAGCTCGACGATATCGTCGGCAAGGTCATCAACGGCAAGGGCCAGCCGACCGTGAAGGAGCAGGAGCAGTACAAGACGGCACTGCTGCTCTTCCTCGGCCAGGAGTATGCGCGCCGCGGCTGGGCGATGCAGATTCACTACAGCGCGCTGCGTGACAACAACTCCAACATGTTCGCGAAACTCGGTCCGGACACGGGCTTCGACTGCATCGCGACTTATAATTGTGGCGAGGGCCTCGTGAACTTCCTCGATGCGCTGAACAAGCGCGAGGCACTGCCGAAGACGATCATCTATTCGCTAAATCCGGCCGACAACGCGATGATCGGCACGATCATCGGCTCGTTCCAGGGCCCCGAGGCGAAAGAGAAGATCCAGCAGGGTGCTGCCTGGTGGTTCAACGACACGAAGGCTGGCATGGAGGCACAGCTGCAGAACGTCGGCAACCTCTCCGTGCTCGGCAACATCGTCGGCATGCTGACGGATTCCCGTTCCTTCCTCTCCTACACGCGTCATGAGTATTATCGCCGTATCCTCTGCAACTTCATCGGCAACCTCGTCGAGAGCGGCCAGTACCCGGCAGACATGGATTACCTCGGCCAGATGGTAGAGGATATCAGCTACAACAACGCGAAAAATTACTTCGGTTTCTGAGGGTAGAGCAAAATGAAAAACATTACGGATTTATATACGCCGCAGCAGCACCCGGTGAAGGTGCTGCAGATCGGCGAAGGCAACTTCCTGCGCGCGTTCGTGGACTACGCCATCGACGTCGCGAACGAGGAAAAGGGCTTCGATGCGGGCGTGGCCGTCGTCATGCCGCGCGCGAAGAAGCGCAACGAGCGCTTTGACAAGCAGAAGAATCTCTACACGGTGCTGCTGCGCGGCCAGAAGGACGGCAAGCCCTACAAGGAGAACCGCGTGATCACCTGCATTCAGGAGGTGCTGGGTGCCTACTGCGACTACGAGCGCTTCATGGGGCTCGCAAAATGCGAGACACTGGAGTACGTCGTTTCCAACACGACCGAGGCCGGCATCGTCTACGATGCGGCGGACAAGTTCGACGACTGCCCGCCGGCGACGTTCCCCGCAAAGCTTACGAAGTTCCTCTTCGCGCGCTATCAGGCCTTTGGTGGCGCCAAGGACAAGGGGCTCATCATGCTGCCGGTGGAGCTCATCGACCACAACGGCGAGGCGCTGGAGAAATGCGTGAAGCAGTACGCTGACCTCTGGCAGCTCGAGGCGGGCTTCAAGACCTGGCTCGATGAAGCCTGCCAGTTCGTGAGCACGCTGGTCGACCGCATCGTCGCGGGCTATCCGCGCGAGCAGGCCGCCGATTACGAAAAGGAAATCGGCTACACGGATTGCCTGCTCGACCAGGCCGAGCCCTTCGGCCTCTGGGTCATCGGTGCACCGGCGCTCAAGGATAAGCTGCCGCTGAACTCCGACAAACTGCAGGTAGAGTTCTCCAACGATATCGATAAGTTCAAGGAGCAGAAGGTGCGCATCCTCAACGGTGCGCACACCTCCATGGTGCTCGGTGCCTACCTCGCGGGTCTCGATTACGTAGGCCAGTGTATGGCCGATCCCATCGTGCGCAAGCAGCTCGATGAGTCGGTCTACGGCGAGATCGTGCCGACCGTGCACTTGCCGGAGGAGAAGGCCAGGGCCTTTGCCGACGCGGTGTTCGAGCGCTTTGAGAACCCGTTCGTGAACCATGCCCTGCTCTCCATCTCGCTGAACTCCCTCTCGAAATGGCGTGCGCGTGTGCTGCCGACGCTGAAGGACAGCCTGGCGAACACGGGTAAGCTGCCGAAATGGCTCACCTATTCCTTCGCCGCACTGCTCGCCTTCTATCATACGACGGAGCAGGGTGACGGCTGCCTCGTGGCTAAGCGCGCTGCAGGAGACACCTACGAGATCCACGACGATGCCGACAAGCTCGCCAAAGTGGCAGAGTGGGCCGCCGGTGCCGACAAGGACTATGTGCATCATGTCATGAGCCAGACGGCGTGGTGGGGCGAAGACCTCACGCAGCTGCCGGGTTTCGAGGCGAAGGTCCTGGAGCACTTCCAGCGCATCGCTGAGGTAGGCGCGAAGGCGCATATCGAGGAACTGGGAAAGCAGGCATAACATGGCAGATTTGAAAGTATTCCGCATCCATCCCACGGATAACGTGGCGGTCTCCGTAGCGGGCCTGAAGAAGGGCGAGACGGTGACGGTGGACGGGCAGGAAATCACGCCTCAGGGCGATATCCCCGCCGGCCACAAAATGGCCATCAAGGCCATTAAAAAGGGCGAAGACGTCATCAAGTACGGCTTCCCCATCGGCACGGCCAAAGAGGACGTGGCGCCCGGCACCTGGATGCATACGCACAACGTCAAGAGTAAGCTCGGTGACCTGCTGGACTACAAGTATGAGCCGGACAAGGCGCACCACAGCGACGTGAAGCTTACAAAAGATTACACCTTTGACGGCTACCTGCGTGCCGACGGCCGCGTAGGTATCCGCAACGAAGTCTGGATCGTGCCGACGGTGGGATGCGTGAATGCGATCGCGCGCACCATCGAGAGCCAGAGCCAGCAGTTCAGGACAGAGCACATCGACGGCATCTACGCCTACAGCCATCCGCATGGCTGCTCGCAGCTTGACGGGGACCAGGAACGCACGCAGAAGATTCTGTCCGGCCTCGTACATAGCCCGAATGCCGGTGCCGTGCTCGTGCTCTCGCTCGGCTGCGAGAACAACCAGGTGGCCCTGATGAAGCAGGTCATCGGCGACTACGACCCCGAGCGCGTGAAGTTCCTCGTCTGCCAGGACGTGGAGGATGAGATCGCGGCGGGCGTCGATATCATGCGTGAGCTCTGTGCCTACGCGGACCAGTTCACGCGCACGCCGCAGCCCCTCGCGAAGCTGACCATCGGCCTCAAGTGCGGCGGCAGCGACGGCTTCTCTGGCATCACGGCGAACCCGCTCGTGGGCTCCATCGCCAACAAGGTGACGGCGGCGGGCGGCACGGCCATCCTCACGGAGGTACCGGAGATGTTCGGCGCCGAGACGCTGCTCATGAACCGCTGCAAGGACAAGGCGACCTTCGAGAAGACCGTCAAGCTCATCAACGGCTTCAAGGAGTATTTCATGCGCTATGGCGAGAAGATCAACGAGAATCCCTCGCCGGGCAACAAAGAGGGCGGCATCACGACGCTGGAGGACAAGAGCCTCGGCTGCGTGCAGAAGGGCGGCACGGCCACGGTCATGGATGTGCTCTCCTACGGCGACCGCGCGCAGGAGCAGGGACTGCTGCTGCTGCAGGCGCCGGGCAACGACCTCGTGGCGGCCAACGCCCTCGCGGCGGCCGGCTGCGACATGGTGCTCTTCACCACGGGCCGCGGCACGCCGTTCGCCTGCCCCGTGCCCACGGTGAAGATCTCCAGCAACTCCCGCCTCGCGGCACACAAGAAGAACTGGATCGACTTCAACGCCGGCCAGCTTCTCGAAGGCAGGAGTATGGACGAGGTAAGCGAGGATTTCCTCCAGTACCTCCTGGACGTCGCCTCCGGCCGCAAACAGGCCAGGAGCGAGGCCCTCGACAAGCACGAGCTCGCCATCTTCAAGGACGGCGTAACGCTGTAATTTCTATTCGTTCCTCTCCAGCCACAAAGATTTCTCTTATAGAAGTCTTTGTGGCTTTTTCTATGCTATAATGAAAGTAACACGAACAAAACGAACGCCACAGGAGGCAGAAATATGGCAGCACAGAGTGTAGCGCAGAATACGAAGGCGCTCGATTTCCAGGAATTCCTCATGGAGAACAACATCGGCGTCTTCAGCTCAGAGACGCTGGATGACGACTACAACACGGTCATCTTCCGCTCGAAGATCGAGACCCACGGGCAGCTGCTGCCCATGGCCATTATCATCGACATGAGCATCTTCACGGTCATCCGCACGCAGATCGTCACGGGCGTTGAGAAGGCGCGCCGTCCGGCGATGAAGGAATATCTCAACAGCCTCAACGAGCGTTTCAAGATCTTCAAGTATTATCTGCGCGACGATGGCACGCTCATGCTCGATGTCTGCCTGCCTTTCGTCGACGAGACCTTCGACAGCAAGATGATCCAGCTCATGCTCTCCGTCATCGTGCAGCACCTGGAGGCGGTCTATCAGGACATCATGGCCGAGGTTTGGCGTAAAATATAAAGGAGGATGTGGCGACTTAAGGCTTAATTCCCGCGCCGAAATGACGATATTATTTAAGACAAAAGAAATTTTGCAATCCTTCGGACCAGAGCTCTCAGGGAGGAATAACTTATGGCGATGGTGATTAAGAATAATATGGCGGCGCAGCTGGCGCTGGGTGAGCTGAACAAGAATAATAACAAGCTCTCCAAATCGCTGAAGAAGGTTTCGTCGGGCATGAAGATCAATGGCGCTGGCGATGATGCCTCCGGCTACTCGATTTCCGAGCGCATGCGCGTGCAGAAACGCGGACTGGATCAGGATGATACCAACGCGCAGAATGCCTCGAGCCTGCTCAAGACGGCGGATGGTGCCATCAGCTCGTCCATTGACATCCTGAAAACGATGAAGGAAAAGGCCATCAATGCGGCCAACGATACGAACACCGATGCCGATCGCGCCACGATCCAGAAGGAGATGGATCAGGCCATCGACCAGCTCGACGACAATGCCAACCTTACCTTCAACAACAAGCGTCTCTTCGACGGCGCAGCCGATGCGGGCAATGATGTCAAGCAGTTTGTCGTCAAGGCGCTCAACAGCGAGTGGATCGAGTCCAGCCTGGATATGATCAAAGATACGTACGGGATCTCCTTTCAGGATGACACGGCCTCGGTTACCAATATGGATCTCCAGTTCGTGAGCAGCCCTCCTTCAGGGATGGATAATGCGCTGGCCTGGGTGACGTATTCCGGGCCCAAAGGCAGCTCGGCGACGAAGCTGACGATGAGTGTCAATACGAAGTTTTATGATGCGTTGGATCAGAACGACCCCAATGGTGTCTCGAAGAAGACGGTTGCTTATCTTGACCGCACGATTGCTCATGAATTGACGCATGCGGTGATGGCGGCCAACATCAAGGATATGGGCGATATGCCATTGTCCCTCGTCGAAGGTGCAGCGGAGTATACGCATGGTATCGATGATCAGCGCCTCACGGCTTTGAAGGCTCTTCAGCCCAGTCAGCTGGATTCGAAAACAGATGAGGAACCCTATGCGGCCGGCTATGCTTTCCTGCATTACCTGAATGCGCATAGCGGCCATGACGGCTATGCGATGAAACGCATGATGAGCGTGCTGGTGAATAAGGGCGGCGGCACGGCTGGCGTTGATGCCGCTATCGCGGCGGCATCAAAAGGTGCTTTTGGCTCCTGGCAGGAGGCGAAAGATGCTTTCACCAAGGATTTCAACTCCTATACGAACGTGGAGGATTTCCTCAAGGAGAAATGCGATATCGAGCTGGTGCCGGGCTATACGATGAAGGGGCCCTATGATACCGGCTCGGCTACGGGCTCGAAATCGTGGAATGGCGAGCAGGCCAACGGTGAGCAGGTCGTGCTGGAAGGCAAGTCCCCGCGTTTCTGGTGGTATCCGTCCTCAGAGACCTCGACCATCGAAGGATTGACGGTGGAGTGGGGCGATTATCCGCAGCCGGATCTTACGGATGCGGGTTTCCGGTTCCAAGTCGGTACAAAGGCTAATCAGAACATCTTCGCGGCTTTCTCGGATATTCATGCGAATGCCCTGGGCCTGCGCAGCGATCAGGGTGAGAACATCTCCGTGCAGACACGCGCCGATGCGAAGCGGGCGATGACGATCTGCGACCGTGCCCTGCGCAAGGCACTTGATCAGTCTACGACCATCGGTGCCCTCACGAGCCGCATGGAATACACGAGCCGCAACCTCACGACGGCCAGCGAGAACGTGCAGGGCGCCGAGAGCACGATCCGCGACGCCGACATGGCAAAGGAAATGACCGAGTACACGAAGAACAACGTGCTCCAGCAGGCAGCCCAGTCTATGCTGGCCCAGGCCAACCAAACGAGCAGCGGCGTTCTCAGTCTGCTGCAGGGCTAACAGTTTCTACACGTATCCGCCGGTTCTCCGGCGGATTTTTCTTTCTTGTAATGACAGGACGGGTAACGTTCCATATGTAGAATATCCTATCAACTTGCGTATTATCTTACGTACTATCTTGCGTATCATCGCGACTTTTTCTTTACATTCCTGTAGATTTCAGTATAATTAACTTGAAAGTAATTTACTCTGGAGTTAATTCTTGGAGGCAGTGATGTTTTTAGGCAGGGATCGGGAACTGGCGGAACTGAACCGCCTGTATGCGCAGGATAGGTTTCAATGCTTTGTGTTATACGGACGGCGGCGCGTGGGCAAGACGACGTTGCTCAATGCGTTTTGCCGTGACAAGGATGCCATTTTTTTCGCGGCTGAGGTGAGCAACGACACACGAAACTTAGCAAAATTTTCACAGGTCGTGCAGGAGCATTATCATGAAGAGGATATGGCTCCCTTTGCCTCCTGGGTCAATGCCTGGTCGCATATCGTCACGCAACAGCAAGGGCGGCCTCTCGTGCTCGTGATGGACGAGTTTCCTTATCTAGCCGATAAGAATCCGGAGATTTTGTCCAATTTACAGCACTTTATTGACCATCATCTGCAGGATAGCCGCATTTTCCTGATCCTATGCGGCAGCTATGTCGGCTTTATGGAGCGGGAGGTGCTCGGGCAGAAAAGTCCGCTCTTCGGACGACGTACAGGGCAGCTGCTGCTCAAGCCGCTGGACTATTTGCGCAGTCGGCTCTTCCTGCCGGGCTTTACGCAGGAGGAGCAACTGATGATTTACGGGGCCGTCGGTGGTACGCCGCTCTATCTCAGCCGCATTGATAATACGCGCAGTCTGCATGATAACATCGTCGATGTCTTTCTGCGGCCGGTCAGTTATTTCTATGATGAGCCATTGTTCCTGCTGCGCGAGGAACTGCAAGAACCATCTGTCTACAATGCGATTCTCGAGGCTATCGCCCGTGGTGCATCACGCGCGAATGAGATCGCAACGCGCATCGGTGAGCCTCCGGCCAAGTGCCTGAAATATATCAAGACACTTCGTGATTTGGATATTGTTTATAAAGAAAAGCCACTGGGAGAAAGGGAGACTTCACGGCGCACGCTCTATGGCATAGCGGATCATCTGTTCCGCTTTTGGTACCGCTATGTGTTTGGCAACAAGACACTGTTGGAGACGAATGCGTGGGAAGTCGTGTGGCAACGCATCATCCAGCCGGATTACCCTACTTATATGGGACTGGTTTTTGAGCAGGTCTGCCGCAGCTATTTGCTGCAGCAGAACGCGCAGGGGCAGTTGCCACTGCTCATTACGCAGCTAGGCCGCTGGTGGGGGACAGACAGCCATACACATCAACAGGTAGAGATAGACCTTGCAGGTACCGGTGGCACCCAGTATCTGTTTGCCGAGTGCAAATGGCGCAACGAGCCCATGCCGATGTCCGTCCTCAAGACATTGAAGCATCGTGCCGATATCTATCGGCGCCAGCGTGGGGAGACATGGTGGTACCTCTTTAGCAAAAGCGGATTTACTCCAGCACTGCAGAAGACTGCGGCGGTGGATGAGCACGTTGTATTGTGTGATTTGGCAGAGATCATGCAGCTATGAGCATCTTTTTTGACGTGCCTATTATCTTACGCACCATAGGCTAAAAGTTTGATGTGGAATGCGTATAGATTAAAATCGAGCCATCGCTTAAGACGATGGTTTTTTTTTCGATAAAATAACTAGGAAAAGACTATTCTCTGCGCGTGAAATGGTTGAAATGCGTGAGGGTTAACAGTACAATATAGAGAGAACGTTTTGATACAGATAGGGAGGACTCGGCTATGGCTTTGATGGTGAAACATAATCTGGCGGCGATCAATACGCTGAACCAGTTGAATAAGAATGACAGCGCACTGCAGAAGGATGTGCAGCGCTTGTCCAGCGGCATGAAGATCAACGGTGCCGCCGATGATGCTTCGGGCTATGCCATCGCCGATAAGATGGACGTGCAGACGCGCTCCCTGCAGCAGGACAGCGACAATACGCAGAACGGCCAGAGCGTGCTGAAGACGGCCTCGGGCGCTCTGAGCTCGACGGTGGACATCCTGCGCACGCTGAAGGAAAAGGCCATCAACGCGGCCAACGATACGAACACGGACAGCGACCGCGAGACCATGCAGAAAGAGTTCGATCAGGCCATCGACCAGATCGATGAGAACGCCCAGACATCGTTCAACGGCATGACGATGCTCGACGGCAGCAAGAACCATTACGTCGTGCCGGGCGGCACGGCCAACGTGCTGACGAATAAGAACTTCTCGATTTTCCAGAACTTCGATATGCTGGTTCCCTTAAATCAATTGATGGATAAGAGCGGTAAGGTCCTGGCGATTCAGCCGGGTGACCAGATTGAGGTATCGTATTTCAAGAATGGTCGTTTTGTTGATGAAAGCGTTGATGCTAAGATTGATACGTGGCAAGGCCCCCAGATTGTATCGTTGGCGGATATATTCGATAATGAGCCGATGAAGCATGATATGTCCTTTGAACATTTTGACCCCCTCAAGCCCAATTACATTGGCAGGGATCATGCGGGTGATGATGTTTATGGTAATCCCGGGGACATGGCCATTAACCTCATATCGAGCTCTACCGGTGTAGATAATCAGATTTCGGGATTCAATTTCTGTATCAAGGATTCCAAGGGCAATCCGCGCACGGATTTGAATAAGATTTTCAATGATTTTCAGGAGACGATTCCGGCGGAGAACCAGTCGCCGGATAATGCCTTCTGGGTGCATACCGGTACCCGGTCCAACCAGAGCGTCAAGATCGATTTCGTGGATATGCGGGCCAAGGCCTTGGGACTGCGCACGGGCACGGATCCGGAGGTCAACATTAGCGTGAAGACGCAGGCGCAGGCCAATTCGGCGATTCAGGCTATTGACACGGCACTGCAGAAGGCGCTGGACCAGCAGACGAACATCGGCGCTGTTTCAAGCAAACTGGAGTTCACGGATGCGAATCTCGTGACGGCCAATGAGAATACGCAGGCCTCGATGTCGACGATTCGCGATGCCGATATGGCGCACGAGGCCACGGAGCATGCCAAGCATAGCATCCTCGTGCAGACGGCACAGGCCATGCTGGCGCAGGCCAATCAGAACAGCAGCAGCGTGCTGAGCCTGCTGCAGGGCCAGTAAGCGTTCATAGTAAGCAGCAGAAAAGCCCTTTCAGTGAGGGCTTTTCTTTTTCTAGGGAAACACTGATTAATTAAGTTAGTCCAGATTGTCGTAGATTTTTCGTCTAGGCGAGGAAGAGACTCGCAGGCATAGCGGTGGCTATGCCGAGAGGATCTGACGAAGTCTAGGCGGAAAAGATGCGGCAAGATGGGCTGACGATTTAATCAGCGTTTCCCTAATTATAGCCACAGGGGATGGAGAATGAACATGGAGCGGTTAACGCATAAGGAAAAACTGACATTGCAGGTCAGCCTGGCTCTGGCTGCCGGCATGGTCAGCACGATGCCGGTGACCTATGGTGCACCAATCCTGGATAAGGTCGTTGCGGGCGGGGCGACGGTCAATGTCGGTACGACGACGAAGGTCGCCAGCACGCAGACGAATAATGTCATCGATTGGAAGGATTTCTCCGTCGCGCAGGGCGAGAAAATCGAATTCGACGGCGGCGCGAAGACGAACAACTACCTGAATATCGTCACGGGTGACGTGCAGTCCCATATCAATGGCGAGATGAAGGGCGGCAAGGACGTCTATATCGTCAACCCGAAGGGCGTGATTTTCGGTAACGGCGCACAGGTCGATGTGGGGAACCTCTATGTCTCGACGACGCAGACGGATAAAGTCAATACGGAGGCCTTTATTAAGAACAACGGCTCGCCGTTGCAGAATACCGCTGCGTCAGCCACGGCGGATGTCATCAACATGGGGCAGATTGCGGCCGACTCGGTCTCTATCGAGGGCGGCACGATTAAGTTCCTCGATACGGCGAAGGTGACGGCGCAGGCGGCGAATGTGACCCTGAAGGCGAACACGGCCATCAAGCTGGGACATGATTATTCCACGGCAGCCACGACGCCAGGCTATACGATGACCAATGCCAGCGGGGTGGCTCTGACGCCATCTGCTTTTGCTACGATTACGACGGCTGAACAGTTGCAAAATCTGAGTGCCAATCAGAAGAATGCCGGACTTTTGTCCGGTGACTATGAGCTCGGTGCCGATATTGACTTGCAGAAAGGCTCGCTCACCCCGATTGGCGGCAATGGCAACGGGGCTTTTTCGGGTACCTTTGATGGTAATTTCTTTGAGGTTCGTAACTTTACGGCAAATGGCACAACAAATGGTGGCCTGTTTGGCGATGTGACCGGTACTATCCAGCATTTGGGCGTCGTTAACGAGACAGCGGCAGCGAATCTGGTTGGTGGTATAGCTGGTCGCTTGGGTGCTGGCGGAATGATTCGCCAATCCTATGTTAAAAATAGTACACTTAATCGTACGAGTGGAAACACTCATTCTGGTAGCTCTGGCGCTAATGGTGGTATTGTCGGTATCCTGAATGGTGGCACAATAGAAGAATCTTATTCCAAGGATATTACGGCTCTTGGTGGTGCGGGTATCGCTGGTTATATCGCCAATGGTGGTAAAATTTACAATGTGTACAATACGGAAACGCAGAAACACTCCAATGGCGAATTCTTCGGTATATATGACTATCAAGATGGCAATAGCGAGAATAAAGTAGTTAATGCTTTTACTGACGATAATAAAGCAAATTTTACCAGTATTGTTGCTAATGCGGTTAATTTGAAGACGACAGATGACATGACGCAAAATGCGTCGGATTATAGTGGCTGGACGGTTAATGGCGACAAGGGTGGTAAGGCTGCTGTCAGCAAATATGGCGGCGAGGATACGCCGTGGCGTATCTATGACGGACAGAGTCTGCCGCTGCTGCGCTGCTTCCTCACGGCCAGGGGCACGAAGCTGGTCGATTACAAGTATAATTTCTTCCATAACAGCAAGCAGACGAATGCGGGGAAACTGGACGCCGATGGCCTGACCACGGCCAATCCGGCCAACGTGGGCTTGCCGCAAGCGCAGCAGAAGGCGCTCTCCGGTCATTCCGTGGGCGAGGATCTGACGCTCGTCTACAATGGCGACAATTTCAAGACCGTGGATAGCGATAATCAGCCGCTGAATCCCTATGCTGGCGATTCCCTGATCCAAAGTGTCGGTACAGATGCGGTGAAGAATGCGGGATCGTACACCCTGTTCTACGGTGGACAGGATGGCTACGACCTCGTTGGCAATTACCTGACAATCAATAAGAAGAACCTCGACCTCACGGGCACGCCTGTCCAGCTCAAGCGCGTCTATGATGGTACGCCTACGCTCACGATCAAGGACATCGGTTCGGCTGTCGGCGTCGTCGAGGGGGATGATGCGCAGATCGATGGCCTGACGGCGACGCTGGGGACGAAAAAGGGGACGGTGGGTCACTACACCTCTGAGCACAAGGGCCAGACCGACGGCATTACCATTGCCAATGAAGGCGGTACGGTGAAGATTAGCGGCACGGATGCGGCTAACTATGAGCTGTCGATGCAAAGCGTCGATAAAATCAAGATCGAGGCGGATATCGAGAAGCGTTCGCTCTATTTGAAGAGCAGCAAGAACACGCGGATTGATAAATATTATGATGGTACGGCGGATACGCTCAATGCGCCTGTGGATATTATCCAGATCGATACGGACAATCAGAAGGACAATCAGAAGGAAGATAAGCGTGGCTATGTTTTCGGTCTGGTGCCAAACGATACCGTCAGCCTCGATACCACGAATATGAAGACGGGCTATGTGGATAAGGACGGCACGGCCACGTCCGATGCTACAGCCAATACCGCTAAATCCGCCCGTCCTGCCAGGCATGTACGATACAGCAATATTGCACTCGGCAATGCAGGTGACGCTGCCAATTATCAGCTGGTTGATACCGATGGCAATGTCTTCAAGGATAATTCCGCTTACTACGATGCGACGGGCAGCATCAAACAGCGTGTGCTGAATGTCAACACTTTTGTCGTGAAAGACAAAGACGGTAATGCGGCAAAAGCCGAAAAAACCTATGATGGCACCTCCACCTATACCGTTGCCGATGGTTCTGTGATCACGGCGGCAAAGAATGAGAAAGCGGGCAAGGATGGCGATGATGGTACAGGCATTATTTCTGCCGATTACCCCAATATCGTTTTTTCGGCCAAGACGGGAGAGTTCCAGGATGCAAAAGGGAAAGCAACGATGGATGCCACGGACTCCGGCTATACTGACGCCGCAACGCAGGTGGGCTACCATGCGCAGGCGAGTGTCCTGAACGGTGCGTCCGAATCGATACTGGGGAACTATACCCTGAATGACAAAACCCTGCAAACGAATACCTATTATGATGTCAAGGGCGAGGGCCAGATTGACCGACTCAATCTCGCGGTGGGCCTGTTGCAGAAGACCGGTATCGACAAGACCTATAATCGTAACGATGACGTTGACGACCAATATACGAGCTTCGGTAAAGCCGTGGGCTATACGTCTGATGTTCATACTGTGGATACGGATACTGACCTGACATGGAAGATCACGGGCAAATATCAGATAACGGATGGCGATGGTGGCACGGCTGAGAATGTTCGCATCGTCGATGGGAAGCCGGCAGAAAAGAATATCAAATTCGATGTGACGCTCTCAGGTACGCATGCGCAGAACTATACGCTGAATGGTACGGATGTCAAGGAAGATACGCCATTGCAGCTGGGGGATGCCAAGGGGACGATTACGCCGGTGCATTTGACCAATGTGCAACTGGCGTCGGATGCGAATATCTATAAGACCTATGACATCACGACGACGGCAGGTGCCGCCGATGGGGATACGGATAAGCTGACCCTTGCCAAGGTGAGCTTTGACGGCCTGGTAACGGGCGACAGCAAGGGTGATATCCTCACCCAGACGGTCCTGGATACGCTGAACAAGAACGGCAATTACTATGCAGCGGACGGCCAGACGGCTGATGCCAACGTGGCCCGTGATAAGGATGGCAAGGTTACGACCAAGCTGGTCAAATATACGGGCCTGACCTCCGGCAGCAATAACTATGTCTTTGATACCGATACGGTAGCGGGGCAGGGCACGATCAAGCCGCTCTCCATCAAGGACGTTTCGCTGGCGAAAACGCAAGCCATCACGAAGGTCTACGACGGCACGTCGACCGTGGCGCGCGACGCCTACACGCCGCAGGGCCAGCAGGCGCAGACCGCGCAGAATTTCGTGGGCGATCTGAGCACCAAGGTGAACGGGCAGACCATCAAGCTGGACTATACCCTCAAGGGTGCCAACTACGTTGATGATAGTGGCAACGAACAAAAGAATGTAGGCAAGGACACACAAGCCCGCTTCGTGCTGAAGGTGTCCACGCAGGGCAACAGCGGCAACTATTCGCTGGATGGCGGTGCGGGTGCCAACTATACGCTCGATCAGGATGGCAATGTCGTCAAGGATCTCGTGCTGGACAAGGGTAAGGGTGACGGCATCACGGCGCGCCACATCTACGCCAGCGCCGCCATGGAGCCGGTGAAGAACTACGATGGCACGACGGTAGTCAAAAAGAATGGCCAGGCGGTCAGCGGCGCCGACGTGGTTACGCTTACGGGCATGCTCGATGACGATAAGGATAAGGGTGACAATGCCAGCACGGCGCTGTACACGAGCAAGGACGTCGTACGCAAGCAGGATGGCAGCATCGGCAAGCAGACGGTGAATTATACCGTCAAACTCGGCGGCAATAGTGCGACGAACTATGAGGTCTATCTGGACAGCAACCCCAACGTCAAGGTGACGCTGGGACAGGCTGGCGGCCTCACGAGTGACGGCATCATCAATCCGCTCGACACGACGGTGCATTTCAGCACCATCACCAAGACATACAACAAGACTACGGCGATCGACGATACCACGCATGCCGATGAAGATAAGACTCAGACTCAGCAGACCCTGGCCAAAGTGCAGAATCTCCAGTCTGCGCAGGATACGGTAATCGTCGATATCGATACGTCAAAATCGTCGTTCGACACGCCGGACCGGGGCGACAAGACGCATCAGGTGACGTATACCTTCACGCTGAGCGGTGCCGAGGCAAATGACTACAATCTCACGAATGCCAGCTATACGACGGATGACAAGGGCAAACGCATCTACACCATCACGGTGGATGGCAATACGATCAACCCGTACAAGCTGACGGACAACGACATCGCGGTCGTATTCAATCCGGGCATTACGAAGGTCTATGATGCCACGAACAGCGTTACCTATGACCACAAGGACAAGGCTCTGTGGGGTACGCAGACGGGCTCGGCTGAGGCGAAAGACTACCTCAAGTCCCTGACGATCTATGGTACCGGGTTCGAGCTGGGCAAGGACTACACCATCAGCGGTGCGACGTACGCTTCGGAGAATGCGGTCAGCCAGGGGGTGAACTATACCCTGACGCTGCAGGGCGATAAGCTCAATAACTTCGACTTCTCGGGCCTCTCCGCCAATGTCTATGTCAATGGCGCCGTCAAGGGCCATACGACGGGTACGATCACGCAGAAGCAGATTTCGGCGGCGCTTACCCAGACGCCGGCGGACAGCACCATCACCAAGGTCTACAATGGCCAGAAGAATGTCCTGGTGAACAACGCGGATGCATTGAATCCGGGCAGCAAGATTGCCCTTTCGGGCCTGATTGCCAGCGATGTCGGCAAGGTTACGGTCGATGCGCAGAACAGCACGGCAAACTATCAGAGCAAGGACGTCGAGGGTGATGGTACCACCTGGACGGACAACGATGGCAACGTGCATAAGAACTGGGTCAACTACACAGTACAGCTGGCTGGCGACCATAAGGGCAACTATGTCATCTACAAGGATGGCCAGCAGGATAATACGCTGAAAGGCGCGGGCACGATTACGCCGAAAGCCCTGATCCTGCAGGTCAAGGACAACACGCTCAATCGTCAGTATAACGCTAAGACGGCGGTAGCATCTGGCGTCATCAATAACGACAATATCACAGTCGGCGGCCTGGTGAGCGGCGAGGGCATTACCCTTGACCTCAGCGGTGTTACGGGTGAGTACGTCACCAATGACAGCACCAAAGCGCATTTCGTGGCGGATGGCAACGTCAATGCCACGAATGGCACAGAGGCAGAGAAGGCGAAGTCCATCCTGCTCACCGGCCTGACCCTCGATGGGGCACAGACCACGGGCGATGGGACGCGCACGAGCAACTATACGCTGGATGATACGGCATTCTTCTCCGTGGCCGACAACAAGGGCACGATTACGCGCCTGCCGCTCAAGGAAGGCGATATCGATGACTATCTGGACCATGTAACGAAAGAGTACGATAACAAGGCTACGCTCACGTCTGCCCAGGCAGAGAAATACTTCCATATCGAGGTCAGGAAAGGGGCAGCGGGCAATGAGGAAGCTGTACCCATCAGCCATACGGGAAGTGCTGCCTTCGATAATGGGCAGAAAGACGTCATCTCTGATGCCGGGGTGACCTATACCCTGGATTCCATAAAGCCAGAAGCCTTCATCAACTTCAAGATGGATAGCGATCTGCTGAATAAGTATAAAGGCAAGACATATACGGCCCGGGGCACGATTACGCCGCGCAAGCTCTATATGGCTATCGACTCGACGGAGAAGAATCCGGTCACCAAGACGTACGATGGCACGACGAAGATCAAAGGCGACCTCTCTGGTCAGGTGCACCTCTACGTCACGGATGAAAAGGGCAAGGTCATCGACCTGACCAACAAGGTCACGGCTGACGATATCAACTATGGCGACAAAGCGAAGCTCACGCTGAACACGGCCTATGCATCGCCCGATGTGGCACGCGATAAAGATGGCAACGTGACCCAGCAAGCCGTCAACTATACGTTCGGTATCGGCGGCAATGGCAAGAGCGGCAACTATGCGTTCTACCAGTACGATGCGGATAAAGGTGCCATTACAGACACGGCCCTTACGAATAACACGCTCGTCGATGACCTGGGCGGCCTCATCAACCCGCGGGAACTCACGCTGTACGTCGCCGACGGTACCTTTACGCGTACCTATGACGGCACGCCTGACATTGACGTCAAGGGTGTCGATGATGTGGCGAAGAAGGTCTATCTCGACGGCCTGCAGAATGGCGAGGATCTCACGCTCGATTACAGCAGGATTCAGGGTAACTATGGCACGAACGACAGCAAGCAGGGCAGCTTTACCGCCAATGGCGATGTCAATGGCAATGAGCTGGCAAAGTCCGTGGAGCTCACGGGGCTGCAGGATGCGCTGAACCATGCGACGAGCCAGAAGGGCACCAAGGGGACGAACTATACCTTTACCACGGGCAATACGAAAGTCTACACGGTGGCCGATAACAAGGGCAAGATTACGCGCAAGCATCTCACCGATGCGGACATCAAAGCGGACTTCGCTGCCATCAGCAAGACCTACGACAACAGCAATCAGGTGGCCTACAACCATACGGATACCCAGGTATGGGGCACCGATACGGGCAGCAAGACGGCCTATGATTACCTCAACGGCATCACGCTCGGCGGGATCGCGCTTACGCATAGCGAGGCGCAGGGCGCGTCGAATGATTACGATGTCAAGAGTGCGGTCTACGACAGCGAGAACGCCGGCATGCGCCAGGTGACCTACCAGATCAAGCTTGCCGATAACATCGCCAACGACTATGATTTCAGCCAGGTCAAAGCGGATCACTATCAGGCGGGGACGCTGACGGAGCAGCATCAGGGTACCATCAACAAGAAGACGGTGCTCGCGGAGCTCACGAATCCGAAAGAAGATATCCGCAAGACCTACGATAGCACGTTGGATGCGCAGTATACGGATGGCAAGATTGCCCTTAAGGGACTGATCACGGGCGATGACACGTCGCTCGATACGGACGCGGTCAACGCGCATTACGCGAGCAAGAATGTCGTCTACGCGGGCGGACAGCCGGCACAGCAGACGGTATTCTATACGGCAGCGCTCAAGGGCGATCATGCCGGCAACTACATCATCAATCCGGACCAGCAGGGGAAGGCGCAGACCACGCTTACGGGCGTGGGCACGATTACGCCGCGTGACCTTGTGCTGAAATTTGGCAATCAGACAAAGTGGTATGATGGCACGACGGCTATTGCCAGCCAGACCACGGTGGATTGGCTGAATCTGAAAGAGAACGGCACCAAGGAGATTACCTACGATACGGATCTCTATCATGCCGGTCGTCAGGGCAGCGATGATATCAGCCTGGTGTCGTCCATCAAGGGCAATTTCTCGGATGCTGCCGTGGGTGATGACAAGGACGTCACCTATACGGGCATCGCGCTCAAGGATGATACGATTGCCGGGAACTACCGCCTGGTCGATGCCCAGGGCAATGCGCTCAAGGATGGCACCGCATACGGCAAGGGCAATATCACGCCGTACGTGATTACCGATAAGCAGTACGTGGTTTCGCTCGATCCTGAGATCACGAAGACGTACGACCAAACGGATAAGGTGAACGATGCGACGTCCCATATCAAGGGGCAGCCCTTCATCGACCTCAATGGCAATGGCAAGTACGATGCTGCAGACGGTGAAATGCTGCTGAAGTATGACCCGCAGGTGGTACAGAATCAGGCACATTATGCCACGAAGGACAGCCATAAGGGGAAGCTGCAGGATGTCACGTATACGTTTGGCGTACAGAATCAGGACAATAATTTTGACTTTGTCTCGCAGCTGACGGATGGCGTACTTACGCGCACCACCAAAGGCCGTATCAATCCTTTGGCCATTACGGCCAAACTCGTCGATCCGGCGATCTCCAAGACGTACGATGGCAGCACGCAGGTGCTCAATGCCGATGGCAGCGAGCGCACGGGCGAACAGCTGCTGCACTTCGAGGGGGTACTCTCCGGTGATGAGGCGCAGATTGTCAATACGAGTACGGCTGCCTATACGGACAAGCATGCCGGTACGGGGAAGGACGTCGTCTACACGCTCAGGAGCGTGGGCGACAACTATCTCGTGACGCAGGTCTATGATGCTCAGGGTAAGGCGTTGTCGATGCTTACCGTCGACGATAAGCAGGACGGCGGCACCCTGCCCGCAGCTGTGGGCCAGGGCACAATATTGCAGCGCGTGCTGACCTTTAATCCTCTGGAGAATAATAAGGTCTATGACGGCACGACGGCAGCGCCGGCGCTCACGGGCGGCTCCTTTGGCAACCTCGTGGCTGGCGAGACGCTGACGCCGGATGTGAAGGTGGTCGCGGGCACGTATGGCAGCGGCTATGATGGCAAAGATAGCAACACCTTTACGCCCGATGCCAATGTCCGCCGCGACACGCAGACGGGTGACGTGCTGTACAAAGACGTGCGCTATACGAACCTGCAGCAGGCCTTGGCAGGTGCTACGGGTACGGGCCAGATCAGCGACTATTCCATCGCGGATACGGCTTACTTCGATGCGGCTGCGAAAAAAGGCAAGATTATGCCGCTCGCCATTACGGCGGATGCCATCCATACGGTGTGGGGCAGCATCTCGAAGGAGTATGATGGCACGACGACCGTTACGGGCGGCAAGACGACAGCCGGCGTGCAGACGTCGGATCCGACGCAGCTGCTGAATCTCTACTATCAGAGCACGGTCGGCGACAAGGCGCGCATCGATATCGGCTATACGCTGAACGATGACGGCGCGAACTACACGCAGAAGGATCATGGCACGGGCCTCACGGTGAACTACAGCCTGAAAGGCATCACGGAGCCGGACTTCGCGGGGACCTATGGCAACTATACCTTTGACGATGCGGTTCTCACCGCGTTCCAGAACAAGACGCTGAGTACGAATACGGGCGAGATTACGCAGAAAGTGCTGACGCCGGAGGTCCTCAGCACGACGGGGCAGAATAAGATCTACGATGGCACGACGGTTGCAGATAATACGAATGTGCAGGTCGCGGGCATCGTCGCATCCGATCAGGGCACGGTGAAGCCGACGATCGTTGCCTACTATGATAGCAAGAACGCCGGCGACCGCAAGGTCAGCTACACGGTCACGCTCGATGGCAACGATAAGGGCAACTACGTCTTGTCGGGCGCCGATACCGATGGTACGGTGCAGCTCGACGACGCGGCCACGGGCACGATTGCGAAGCGCAAGGTCACGGCCAGCGTGACGGGCGATGCCACGGGCATCGACAAGGTCTACGATGGCACGACGGACGTGAAGCAGTCCATCGGCAGCCTCGTGAGCGTCGATGCAGCGACCTCTACGACCGGCCTGGTGTCGGGCGATGATGTATCGCTGGATACGGCTGCGATCAAGGGCAGCTATGACAGTGCTGATGTCAATCGCGATGCGCAGAACAACATTACGACGCGTACGGTTTCCTTCACGAACCTCAACCTCGTGGGCGATGATGCGGCCAACTATGAGCTGACGGATACGGATCTCACGGGCACGGGTACGATCACGCCGTACAGCATCGAGGTCAGCATTAAGGATGCACCGACGAAGACATATGATAATTCGACGGCCATTGAAGGTACCTATGCCACGATGAACAACATCAGCGTGGACAAGGCGAGCCTCATCGGCAGCGACACGCTGAATGTCACGCTCGTGACGGAGGGCGATGATGCACCGCACTACGACACGAAGCATGCGGGTACGGGCCTCGGCGTGAACTATAAGCTCGCCTGGGATAACGGCAACTACACGCTCGTGCATACGCAGACGGATAGCAACGATACCCAGACGGCGAAGTCGGATAATCAGGCACAGACGACGGCCCTGCATGCCGATAACGGCGTGATAACGGGACGCGTGCTCACGACGTCCGTCATCGACGAGGCGACGAAGGTCTATGATGGTACCAAGACGGTGTCGGGTGCGGAGAAGCATATCTCGATCGGCAATCTGGCCGATGGCGACAGCATCTCGAAGCTGAATCTCAGTGTGACGGGCACCTACAGCAGTGCCAATGCGGCCGACAATGAGTCGGATGCATCGACGCAGCGCGATGTCACGTACAGCATGTCCATCTACAATACGGACTATCTGCTCGATACTTCGACGCAGACCGGCAAGGGCACGATTTCCCGCAAGGGATTGACGGTTGTCGCCAATCCGGTGAAGCGCGTGCAGAATGCCGCCCTGCCGACAAGCTATACGGGCGAGGTCAATGGCCTCGTTTCGGGCGGCACGGGCAGTGCGAGCGACTTTACGTTTGCTACGGATCCGGCTGCTGGCGTGACGAGCGCCGTGCCGGGCACGTATGGTATCTATGGCTGGTATCAGAACCGCACGAGCGACAACTATGGCACGAACTATACGTTCGCGCAGGATGATAGCAACAGCACGGCGCTGGAGATCTTTAACATGAAGGAATACCACGATCGCAAGGTGCCGCTGGATAATGTCCTGCCGGAGAACGCGGGCATGGCGCAGACGAATTCGACGAACTTCGGCGAATTCTACCGTGAGCCGAATGCGGCCGTAGCCTACCGGAATGGCGGGCAGACCGTCACGCTGGACGGCAACGGTACGTATACGGCGGATAGCAGCCAGCAGGATAGCAAGGCCAGTGTCATGAACGGCACGGGCAGCTACAGCACGGCGGCTCAGCTCGGCGGCAGTCAGGTCATTGGCAGCATCGCCGTGCAGGATGTTGGTGTCATCAACATGGAGGGCAGCGGGATCCTGGATCTGCGGCAGGGCTCTGTCGAGGTGGCGACTTCGTCGCAGGGAACGGTGCGTGGCATCGCCCGGGACAACGATGAGGAGCAGAAGAACTACAGCGATTCCTCCGAAGCCAAGGCACAGACGGCATCGTCTGGCAACCATCAGGAAACGCAGGGCAGTGCCAGCGTGGAGACGGTGGGCAGCGGTGTCAATGTCGCTGGCTGAGACCGGATAAGGAAGGTAGATAGATGATGAAGGCAAAGAACAGGCAGCATCTGGTCATGGCCGTGATGACGGCCGTGATGATGGGATCTACGCCGCTGACGGTGCAGGCAGCGGCGCCCGATCTGCGCGGTGCACAGAACTCGGTCTCGGCGTTGCAGCGTCAGGCCCAGCAGGAGGCACAGGGCAGGAATAGCCTGCCCAGCAGCCAGCCGGCGAAGGCAGAGGTACAGAACACCCTGCCGACGCAGGGGCCGGGCTCAGATCAGGTGCATTTCACGATTCGCAATTTCCGCCTGGAGGCGCCGGAGTTTTATCTGGACAAAAAGGATCTCGCGACCATCCTGAAGAAATCCATGGGGCACGAGCTCACGCTCCGGGATCTCAATGCTACGGTGGACGAGCTCACGCGCTATGCGCGCCAGCATGGCTATCCGGCGGCTGCCGCCTATGTGCCCGCGCAGGAGAGCAAGGATGGCATGGTGCTCATCCGCATGATGCCGGGGCGTTATGGCGAGGTGAAGCTCGAGAACCATAGCAAGCTGAAGGATAGCGTGGCACAGGGATTCCTGCATGGCCTGAAAAAGGGCGCGATCGTCAAGACCTCGGAGCTGGAAACGACGCTTTTCGCGATTTCGGATACGAGCGGCACGCGCGCCGTGGGCGTGCTCAGCCCGGGCAAGGATTTCGGCACGAGTGATGTCACCGTGCGCATCGAAGACGGTAAGGGCACGAATACGGTGCTCTACGTTGAGAACCATGGGGCCAAGAGCTCGGGGCGCTATCGCCTGGGTTTGCAGCACAGTATCTATGATGTGCAGGGGACCGGCGGCAAAGTGAACACCGGCGTCACGCTCTCGGATGAGAATATGCACAACTACTATGTCAACTACACGGCGCTGGTTGGCCATGGCGGCACGACGGCTGGGGTTGGCCTGAGCCGCATGGACTATGATCTCGGGGACACGCTCGGCCCGCTCAATGCGAAGGGCATTGCGATGACCTATAGCCTGTTCGGCAGCAAGCCGATCTACCATCAGATGCAGAAGCAGCTGCAGCTCGATTTCGGCTATGACTATCGGAATTTGCACGATGATATCACCGCGCCGCTCTTTGGCTATGCGAATCGCGGCCGCAAGCACACGCAGGATATCTATGCCGGGCTGTCTGGATACTGGCGGCGCAATGGGTTCCTGACAAATTATGATTTCAAGGTGGCGACAGGCAGGCTGACAATGGATTCGGATGCCTCTCGTGCGGCGGATGCGAGGGAGAAAACCTCTGGCCGCTATACGAAGCTCACGCTCGACACGTCGAACGTGCAGCGGACGGGGCACCGCAGCGATCTGCTGATCAAGGCCTCCGGCCAGTGGGCAAGCCACAATCTCGATGGCTCGGAGGAGCTGTCACTCGGTGGTGCCAACGGCGTGCGTGCGTATCCGCAGGGCGAGGGCTCAGGGGATCTCGGCTGGCTCGGTACGGCGGAGTGGCGGTTCTACACGGATGTGCCGGGACTCGTGCCGAGCGTGTTCTACGATATCGGCCATACGAAGTTCAGCAAGGACGGCCAGACGGTAGCCGGCCGCGATGGCGTGACGCTCAAGGGCTACGGCCTCGGCCTCGCGTACAGCGAGCCGGGCAACTGGTTCGCGCGCCTCGACTATGCGCGCCGTATCGGCAACTCGAACAATCCCGTGCTCTCTCGCGATGCGATGTCGAATGGCCGCTTCTGGTTCCTCATGGGCAAGATCTGGTAAGGCAGCTTCTTTGGCTCCCCCCGTTGGGGGAACTGTCAGCGTCAGCTGACTGAAGGGGTCTATGGGTGCATGACTTGCATTTTTGGTGCAGATTTGAAAATCTGCACTTTTTTTATTTTTAGTGTTGACAAGTGGGCCGGAAATGAGTATACTATTCCTTGTCAGTCAGCGATGGGGCTTCGCAAGAGGCCTGCTGAAGCGACAGATGCGGAAATAGCTCAGTGGTAGAGCATCACCTTGCCAAGGTGGGGGTCGCGAGTTCGAGTCTCGTTTTCCGCTCCATGTTGCGGAAATAGCTCAGTGGTAGAGCATCACCTTGCCAAGGTGGGGGTCGCGAGTTCGAGTCTCGTTTTCCGCTCCATTTTTTTGCTTTAAAACCGGAGATCCTTTCTCAGGGTTTTAAATATATGGATAATGGGCCTATAGCTCAGTTGGTTAGAGCAACCGGCTCATAACCGGTCGGTCCTTGGTTCGAGTCCAAGTGGGCCCACCAATTTTTATCCTTGCATATCCCCTTTTTTATGGCCCAGTAGCTCAGTTGGATTAGAGTATTTGACTACGAATCAAAGGGTCGAGGGTTCGAGTCCCCCCTGGGTCACCATATTATGGGTAGGTGCCCGAGTGGTTAAAGGGAACAGACTGTAAATCTGTCATCTTCGGATTACGATGGTTCGAATCCATCCCTGCCCACCACGAGGAAGAATAAGCGTCGCGCAAGCGGCGCTTTTTTCGTATACGAAAAAGCCTCCCGCAAGGGGAGGCGGAAATGACACGCTGTTTTATTTGCTGCTGGCGGGGCAGGAGAAGTTCCCCTGAGCATCGCGGCGCACCTGATGCTCGCCTTCGAACATGACCTGGCTCACGCGGCGCATGAGCTCGTCCTGCTCCTGCTGCTCGTCAAAGATGACGCGCTGGTCCTCTGGCTGCGTTTCGCCGTCGAGGGCCGTGATGGCCAGCTGCAGGCGGTGTTCCTTGTCTTTGCGGAAGGAGTACTTCTGCCGCGTAGCCAGCCACTCCGTAATCATTTCGACATTCTGCAGCGAGGCGTTCTTATTGTAGTCCTTGTAGACCTCAGCGGCCGCGGCGGCCGCTTTTTTCTTGTCTGCATAAGCGCCGATCAGGGAGAAGGTCAGTTCCTTCTTGACCGTGAGCAGTTCCGTGACGATGTATTGCATGATTTGTCATCCTTTCTTGTTTGCTTCCTGCTATATTCTAACAGAATGGACAATATTGTCAATTACGAAGCACGCGACGGTCTTTTATCACACCCTTGATCGTGTATACAAGGCGTGGACAGCACCCACTTTTGTCCCTAAAATGATACAACTTTACAAAAAAGCAAAAAAGTATGTATTATTTTTAAGGCACTTTTTCCACTATATACAATCATAAACAGGGAATAACAAGGATAGTATTTTCGATTATGAACAAATATCCCTTTAAAAAAGAAGAAAGGGACACGTGTCCATCAGGTTTACAGTCTTTACACATTGGGCAGGTTTCCATAGGCAGGAAATTGTGCTATAATGTCCACTGTTATAACACAGGTACAAAAACAAAACGATTTATAGGTGAGGAGAGTTTTATTATGGTACCACATACCATCAATCGGAAGAAAGCCTTCAATATGCTGTTCTTCCTCGAGTTCTGGGAGCGCTTCGGCTACTATGGCCTGCAGGCCGTGCTGGCTTCCTTCTTCGTCAAGAGCCTCGGCATGGAGGATGCGGAGTCCTTCATCGTCTTCGGTGCCTTCAGCGCCATGGTTTATGGCTACGTATCCATCGGCGGCTACATCGGCGACAAAGTGCTGGGCACGCAGCGCACGATTACGCTGGGCGCCATCGTGCTCATGATCGGCTATGCCCTGATGGCATTGGCCGGTGCGGATAAATTCATGGTCTTTGTCGCACTCGGTGCTATCGCTTGCGGCAATGGTATTTTCAAGGCGAACCCGTCGTCCCTGCTCTCGAAGCTCTATGAGGGCGACGAGGCGCACCTCGACAGTGCGTTTACCATGTACTACATGGCCGTGAACATCGGTTCGTTCATCTCCATGCTGCTCGTGCCGATCATCGGCGGCCGCTTTGGCCTGTCCCTCGGCTTTATGATCTGCGCGATGGGCCTTGTGCTGGCCGTTGGCTCCTTTGTTTCCTTCCGCTATCTTGTGCGCGGCATCGATTCGCAGGCCGGCCTGCAGCCGCTCAACAAGGGCAAGCTGCTGCTGACGATCGTCGGCGTTATTGCCATGACGCTGTTCTCGGCGTGGATGCTTGAGCATCTGACGGTCGCCCATGTGCTGCTGACCATCATCGGCGTCTTTGTTTTCGGTGTGTTCTTCAAGATGATTTTCCAGTCCCACGGCGCGGAGCGCAGCAAGATGATCGCTGCGATGATCCTCATCGTGCAGGCCATCGTGTTCTTCACGCTCTACCAGCAGATGCCGACGTCGCTGAACTTCTTCGCGATCAAGAACGTCGAGCATTCCATCCTCGGCATCACGATTTCCGATGCAGAAGTGTTCCAGACGCTGAATCCGTTCTGGATTATGCTGGCGAGCCCGATTCTCGCCTGGATGTATGCGCATTTCGGCGACAAGGGCACGGATCTTTCCATGCCGGCGAAGTTCGCGCTGGGCATGCTGCTCTGCGCGGGTTCCTTCCTGCTCGTGGGCTTTTCGGCGAACTTCGCCAATGAGGCGGGCATTGTCTCGGCCTGGTGGCTCGTGGGCTCCTACTTCCTTTCGGCTATCGGCGAGCTGCTCATCAGCGGCCTCGGCCTCTCGATGATCTCGAAGCTCGTGCCGCAGCGCCTGCTGGGCTTCCTCATGGGCGCGTGGTTCCTCACGAGCGCGATCTCCGCTGTGCTCGGTGGCTGGGTCGCCACGTTGACGACGGTCTCGAAGGATATCGTCGATCCGCTGCAGACGCTGCCGGTCTACAGCCACGTCTTCACGGAGATTGGCCTCGTGACGCTGGGCATCACGGTCCTCATGGCCGTCACGGTGCCGATGCTGAACCGCATGATCAATAAGACGGACGAGGCAGAGGAGGAAGCCGTACCGGCGAATTCCCTGAATTAAGCAAAAAAATTATTTTAGGTATTGACACGGCGAGTCGCTAGTGCTAATATAATATACGTTGATTGCGAGAGCAACGACGATGTGGCCCAGTAGCTCAGTTGGATTAGAGTATTTGACTACGAATCAAAGGGTCGAGGGTTCGAGTCCCCCCTGGGTCACCATTTTGCAAGGACACGGTCTGTACGAGGTACAGGCCGTTTTTTGTTGCCTTTTTCAGCAGCGTCGTTTTTCGCCGGTTTCGTGAATTTATGCGAAAAGGTAGCGCAAACAAGCAGGAATATGGTATACTGATAGAGAATTATGAATAGCGTTCATAAAAGAACAATCAAAGGGTGAGTATCATGGAAGCAGCAAAACTGGGCCGCCGGGAGCGCAAGAAAATGCAGTCCCGGCAGGAGATCCTGGAGGCGGCCGTGAAAAACTTCTCGAAGAAGGGCTATAGCAAGACCTCCATTGCCGATATCATGGAGACGGCGGACCTCGGCACGGGGACGTTCTACAATTACTTCCAGTCGAAGGAGAGCGTGCTCATGTGCCTGCTCGCGCGCCTTGTGCAGCAGGTGGCCGATGCGCTCAGGGAGAACCGTGCGGCGGGCAAGAGCCAGATTGAGCTGCTGGACATCGCCTGCCAGGTGACGGCGGCTTTCCTCGATGAGAACCGCTTCGTGCTGCCGCTGTTCCTTTCGGCCTCAACAATGGCGGAGATCAAGGACAGGGGCGAAAGCATCCCGACCCCGGGATTTAAGCCTGTCTATACGAAAATCATCGAAGAGGGACAGCGGGTCGGTGAGATTCGCACGGACGTGCCGGCCGCGTTGATTGCGGAAATGTTCCATTCCATCTTTCAGGCAGCGGCGTTCAGCAAGTTGCAGCTTTCCTTTCAGGAGAACGTGGCGCTGAAGACGCGCCTGCTGCTCGATGGCATCCGCACCCGCTGAGCATTTCGGTATTCCCACCGCGTTTTAGTGAGAGTTTTAGGAGAAAAATATGATCAGTGTAACGAAATTGCTTTTTGCCAGGGACTATTATGGAGATAAACTGCGCTACACGAAGAACGCGCACAGCATGCGCAACGGCGCGGCGGAGGGCGTGGGCCCCGTCGTCGTCTGGAACTCGACGAAGACCTGCAACCTGAAGTGCATGCATTGCTATATGGGTTCGGATGCGCAGAAATATAAGGACGAGCTCACGACGGACGAGGCGAAGAAGTTCATCGATGACCTCGCAGAATTTCGCGTGCCCGTGCTGCTCTTCTCTGGCGGCGAGCCGCTGATCCGTCCGGATTTCTTCGAGCTGGCTGAGTATGCGCAGAAGGCGGGTGTGCGCCCGACGCTCTCCACGAACGGCACGCTGATCACGCGCGAGGTTGCGCAGCGCATCAAGGATATCGGCGTGGGCTACGTCGGCATTTCCCTCGACGGCCTCCGGGACGTCAATGACAAGTTCCGCGGCGTGGAGGGTGCCTACGAGAAGGCGATGAAAGGCATCGAGAACTGCGTAGCCGTGGGCCAGCGCGTGGGCCTGCGCTTCACGATCAACCAGCACAACGCGCGTGAGCTGGACAAGATCTTCGATTTTATCGAGGAAGAGGGCATCAACCGTGTGTGCTTCTACCACCTCGTCTACAGCGGCCGCGGCGAGGGCATGGTGGCCGATGATCTCACGCATGATGAGTCCCGCCAGGCCATGGATACGATTATCCGCCGTACCCGGGACTTCGAGGAGCGTGGCCTGGAGAAGGAAATCCTGACCGTCGACAACCACTGCGATGGCGTCTACATGTACCTCAAGGCGAAAGAAGCCGGCGACGAGAAGGCGGCTGAGCAGATTCTCAGCTATCTCTCCATGAATGGCGGCAACCGTTCGGGTATTGCGTTCGGTGAGGTCGACCCGCTGGGTTACGTGCATCCCGACCAGTTCACGCAGCATCATACCTTCGGCAACGTGCGCGAGCGCAAGTTCGGCGATATCTGGTGCGACACCACGAACGCTATCATGGCGGGCCTTAAGGACCGCAAGCCGCTGCTGAAAGGCCGCTGCGCGAAATGCAAGTGGCAGTACTGCTGCAACGGCAACTTCCGCACGCGTGCCGAGGCCGTGACGGGCGACTACTGGGAGTCGGATCCCGCCTGCTACCTGACGGATGAGGAAATCGGCCTCACGGAGGAGAAATAAATGAAGATTATTTCCTGGAATACGACGAATGCCTGCAACATGTACTGCTCGCACTGCTACCGCGACGCGGGCTGCAAGGCGAAGGAGGAGCTCTCCACCGATGAGGCGAAGAAGATGCTGCGCGAAATCGCCAAGGCCGGGTTCAAGATCATGATTTTCTCGGGCGGCGAGCCGATGATGCGCCCGGATATCGTGGAGCTCGTGCAGTATGCGACGGACCTCGGCATGTTCCCCGTGTTCGGCACGAACGGCACGCTGATCACGCCGGAGCTCGCGCAAAAGCTCAAGGCGGCGGGCACGCGCGGCGTGGGGATCTCCCTCGACTCGCTCGATAAGGAGAAGCACGATAAGTTCCGCTCCTTCCCGGGCGGCTGGGATGGTGCCGTGCGCGGCATGATGAACTGCAAGGATGCGGGCATCCCGTTCCAGATTCATATGACGGTCATGGACTGGAACCAGCACGAGATCGAGGATATGGTGGACTACGCCGTGAAAATCGGCGCCCATGCCGTGCATTTCTTCTTCCTCGTGCCCACGGGCCGGGCGAAGACCATCGAGGAGGAGAGCCTGCGCGCCGAGCAGTATGAGGACGTGCTCACGCGCATCATGAAGAAGCAGGAGCAGGTGCCCATCGAGCTCAAGCCGACCTGCGCACCGCAGTTCCTGCGCATCGCGGCCCAGCTGGGCATCAAGACGCGCTTCCACCGCGGCTGCCTCGCGGGTCTCTCCTACTGCATCATCAGCCCGAAGGGCAAGGTGCAGCCCTGCGCCTACCTCAAGATGGAGCTCGGCGACGTGCATGATACGCCCTTCGACGAAATCTGGGCGAATAACGAGGTGTTGAAGAAGCTGCGCACGCTTGAATACAGCGGCGGTTGCGGCTCTTGCGACTACAAGGGCATGTGCGGCGGCTGCCGCGCCCGCGCCGCCTGCTACCACGACGGCGACTACATGAGCGAGGAACCCTGGTGCCTCTACCACGGCCGCCGCGGAGAATAATGTTCTTGAAAAAAAGTAGACTGTATGGTAATATACTTTTGTAAGGCGAAGGTCACGAAATAGCCTGAAGGACGTCTTTCAAGCCGGTAACTTGGAAGCGTCCTTTTTTTGATACAGAAAAGACCCCCGACAAAAGCCGGAGGCCTATTGCAGGCTGGTAGGGCCTGCCACGTTGGTACCACAGTGTGCGGCGATTCTACCGCGCCAACGAGCCGAGAATCAGTGATGCCAGGAGACTTCCCAGCACACTTATCCCTAATTCAATCAGGATAGTACGAAAGGTCACGAAAAATAACCCCCTTCCCTTACCCGATTAGGCTTGGTTAGGGCCGTGGCATGATGATTATATCACGAAAGAAAGAAGGACAAAAGTGTTTTCTACGAGCATTTTGAACTCTTTACGATATTGGGGCTTTGTTATATAATGATGGCGTATTTTTAGACGGTCGGGGGTAGCATATGATTAAGATAATTTTCTGCGATATGGATGGCACGCTGCTGGACGAGCAGGGCAAGTTGCCGGCGGAGTTTCCAGCGGTGGCGGCGGAGCTGAGGAAGCGCGGCGTCATGTTCGCGCCGGCCTCGGGGCGGCAGTATTTCTCCCTGCTCGACACCTTCAAGGGCTACGAGGACGAGTTCATGTTCCTCGCCGAGAACGGCACGCTCGTGCGTTACCGCGAGGAGGAGTTGTTCTCCGATACGCTGGACAAGAGCCTGGCGGAGGCGGTGCTGGCAGCGTCGGACCTCCCCGACATCTACCGCGTGTTCTGCGGCAAGAAGGACGCCTACGCCCTGCATGCACAGCGCACGCCGGCTTTTCTGGCGGAGCTGCACAAGTACTACACGCACACGGAGGGCTGCGACAGCTTCCTGGGCATCGCCGACGCGGCGGTCAAGGTCTCGCTCTGGGATGCCAACGGGCAGGCGGAAAAGACGATTTATCCCGCCATTCGGGAGCAATTCGGCGACAAGTTGCAGGTCGTGCTCTCCAGCGCCTACTGGGTCGATGTCATGAACCTCGGCGTGGGCAAGGGCACCGCCGTGCAGCAGGTGCAGCGCCGTCTCGGCATCAGTCCTGATGAGTGCGCGGCCTTCGGCGACTACCTCAATGACGCGACGATGATGCAGGCCGTGACGCACAGCTTCGCCATGGCCAACGCCGTGCCAGAGATCAGGAAGCTCGCCCGCTATGAGACGGCCAGCAACGCCGAGCACGGCGTCATCAAGGGCATCCATAAGCTGATGGACGAAGGCTTGCTGTAAGAGAAAGAAGCGATATCATGCGTTTAGATTATCATATGCATTTCGAGAAGGGCTCCTACGATCTCGACTGGGTGGAGGGCTTCTTTCGGGCTGCGCAGCAGCGTCAGCTCGATGAAATCGGTATCTCCGAGCACTCGCACACGTTCCCCGAGTTCAAGGAGCTCTACTATCACGATTTGATTCTCGACGACTCCTTCGTGGGGAAATTCCAGCAAAAATGGCTGCAGTCGAACAAGTTCAAGTATACGCTCGACGACTATTTCCGCTTCATGGAGCAGGTGCGTAAGCGCCATCCAAACGTGAAGACGGGCATCGAAGTCTGCAACTTCCAGCAGCAGGACAAGGTGCGCGACATCCTGCGCGACTATCCCTTCGACTACATCATCGGCTCCGTGCACTTCCTGCGCGGCTGGGCCTACGACTCGTCGGAGATCAAGGCGGAGTGGGCCAACCATCCGCTGGAGGAAATCTACCAGTGGTATACGGAGGAAGTGGAGCAGCTGGCGGCGTCCGGTCTCTACGATGTGCTCGGTCATCCCTTCAACATCCGCCTGTTCCGCAACTTCCCGGACTTCGATGTAACGCCGTACCTGGAGCGCGTGGCGAAAGCGCTCGCGAAGGCGAAGATGGGCATCGATGTGAATACGGGCACATACTACCGTTATCCGGTGCAGGAAATCTCGCCTTATCCCGACTTCATGCGCCGCGCTGCACACTATGATCTGCCGATCATCACGACCTCGGATGCGCACAAGCCTGAGGATTGCGGTGCCTACCATGACGAGGCTGTGGCTTATGTACGTCAGTTCGGCTACGATAAGGTGCTGCATTTCTCCCAGCGCAAGCGCGAACTCGTGCCGCTGAGCTGAGCAGATGACCGCTGCTGGTCACAATAATGTATGGCATTGATAACAATGGAAAAGAAGGATAAATCCTGCTTATGATTGTGTAAATATTCTGAATAATGCTTGACAGATTGTGTCGTATGTCCTATAATAAAGGCAGAAAAAGGGAAAAGGTTTAGGGTTTTTCAATCATTCCAATACATTTTTCGGGTTATGGCAATACTTCATCGTTTCACGTAATTTCGTGATACACTCGGCTAACTGTCAGCGCAGCCCCTATAAATGCTTTGGTATCGCTCGGGGGATGCGATAGGGAAAAGCGGAATGAACTGTGGATGGTTCACATCAATTGTTTTTCCAGGTGACAGTAACAAGGAGTGTCTGATCATGAAAATGAAGATTTATTCTCAATGGATGGAAGATGTCTATATCCCCGTACGTGTTGGCCAGCTGACGAAAGCGGCAAAGCTTCTGGGTAAAAAGAGCTTTGTGAGCTACGCTGATGCGACGGTCGGCCTGAGCGCACAGACTGGCAAAGAATGTGAGCGTCAGGCAGTAGCCGCCTGGCTCGATAGCCGTGCAGAGCAGAAGACAGCAAAACAGGTCAACATCGCGTGATTGAGAAAGTGTGAGACTGATGAAATCATTGCATAAAAGCATTGCCGCTTTTATCCATGCAAGTCAGAATTTTATCAGCGGCAATGCGCGTAAATAACAAGAGCCTCGTACATCCACGCGGGGCTCTTTTTGTGTGCCTGAAATATGTGCAAAAAAAGAAGCTCCCGATAGGGAGCAGAGAGCATATCAGTGCAGCTTCTTGTGTGCTGCGCTCATGGGCGGCACGATGGCGAGGGGCACTTCCTGTACGGCACCGGCGCGGTCGCGCATGCTCTGGTCCGTGGGATGCTGGGCATAGACGCTTTGCAGGCGCTGCATGTATTCCGGGGCCGCGAGCGGCTCGGCGAGACGTTTGCTGACGTGCTGGCGCAGCTGCTGCATGAAGGCACCTCCCAGCGCGACGTCGCGCTGGGCCAGCAGAAGGCCGAGCTGGGCGTCGACGAGGTAGAGGTGCAGGCAGGGATCCTGCAGGCTCTTTTCCGTGGGCAGGTGCTCTGCCTGCATATTGTGGAAAGAGAGCGGCGCGTCGCCCCATCCCGCCTTGAAGATGCCGTCGATCTGGTAGAGCAGGAAGAGCAGGCCGTCTTCCTCGTAGAGCGCGAACTCCATCTTGCCCGTGCGGAACGCCTCGATGGCGATGACGTCGAGGTGGTTGAGCTGCAGGATGAACATGAGACCGTTGGCGTCGGCCTGAAAGAGGCCGCCTTCGCCCCGGGCCTGGATGGGCAGCGGGAACTTTTCCCCGATTACGAAATTCATTGCGTCAGCCATAATTTACTGCTCCTTTAGCATAGTTTATGATTATTTTAGCACATTTTACGGTCGTTATGCTATACTTAAAGAAACGATGGCAAAGCCATTTTAAAGCCAGCGTTTCTTTTAACAGGAGTGTGATGAGAAATGAGTCTGAATGATACCCCGCGTGCGACGCGGCTGCATATCGGTCTCTACGGCCGTCGCAACAGCGGTAAGTCCAGCCTGCTGAACGCCCTCACGGGGCAGTCAGTGGCCACGGTCTCCGAGGTGGCGGGCACGACGACGGATCCCGTCTACAAGGCCATGGAGCTCCATGGCATCGGGCCGGTCGTGTTCATCGATACGGCGGGTTTCGACGATGAGGGCACGCTTGGTGAGTTGCGCGTGGGCAAGACCCAGGATGCGGCGAAGGCCACGGATATGGCCATGGTGCTTTTCCATGATGCGGATATGACGGAGGAGCTCGCATGGGTGGCGAAGTTCCGCCGTCATGAGACGCCGGTGATTCCCGTGGTAAGCCAGGCTGATACGCTGCCCGATGGCGGCAAGGCCCTCGCCGATACGGTAGCGGAAAAGATCGGCACGCAGCCGGTGATCGTCAGTGCCGTGGAGGGCAAGGGCATCGAGCAGCTGCGTGCGGAAATCGTGCGCAAGCTGCCCGAGGGCTATGCGAGTGGCTCCATCACGGGCGACCTCTGCACGAGCGGCGACCTCGTGCTGCTCGTGATGCCGCAGGATATTCAGGCACCGCAGGGGCGTCTCATCCTGCCGCAGGTGCAGACGCTCAGAGAGCTGCTGGACAAAAAATGCCTCGTGATGAGCTGCACGACGGATTGCCTGGAGGCAACGCTGGCGAAACTTACGGAGCCGCCGGCGCTCATCATTACGGACTCGCAGGCCTTCCGCACGGTTCATGCGCAGAAGCCGGCCGCGAGCAGGCTCACGTCCTTCTCGGTGCTCTTTGCGGGCTACAAGGGTGATATCGATTACTTCGCGGCCTCGGCCCGCAAGCTGGCCACGCTGCCGAAGGATGCGCATATCCTCATCGCCGAGGCCTGCACGCACAAGCCGCTCAAGGAGGATATCGGCCGCGTGAAGATTCCGCGCCTGCTGCGCAAGAAGCTCGGCGACCAGCTGCATATCGACGTGACGGCGGGCCGCGATTTCCCCGCAGACCTCACGGGCGTGGATATGGTCATCCACTGCGGCGGCTGCATGTTCAACCGCAAGTACGTATTGAGCCGCGTAGCTGCGTGCCGTGCACAGGGCGTGCCCATGACGAACTATGGCATGACCATCGCCTTCCTTTTAGGAATCCTCGACGACGTGGTGCTGCCGCACTGAGGCGAGGCTTTCCGTCTCTGATTGATTGCCGGAGGTGTTGATGATGAAAATTTTGGTACAGAAATGCCTGGGCCTGATGCTGGTTTTGGGCGTGTGCCTGACGGCGCTCAGCCTGCAGCCGGCCACCGCGCAGGCTGATGGCTGGTACTGGCTGTCTTCGGACAGCAAGTACAGCAAATACTACGATCCGAAATCCGTTTATACGGCGGAATCGGCCAAGGGGCCGCAGGGCGACACGCCGATTGCGCTCAAGGCATGGACGCGTACGGACTACGCCTATGCCGGGGCCAGGGAAACGATTGCGGCCTACAAGCTGCAAAACGTCATCCCCGATCCGGGCAAGTTCGCCTACAGCTATGCCAAAGTGCTCGTGAGCCCGCAGAACCGCACGCTGCAGTATATGGAAGAAGCATTTTACGACAAGCAGGGCAATCGCCTCTGGCATACGACAGCGCCGGGTAGCGTGAAGGAAATCAACAGCCAGGCTTTCGATGAGACATTCTACACGGCCATCGTCGATGCGGCTTTCAACTCGAACCGCGAGCAGGAACGGGCTAAGTCACGCGATCGCTGGCTTTCGCTCTGGGAGCAGACAACGGTTGATGGCAACCGTATCTCCATGATGACGGACACCACGACGCTGCGCCTGCGCGGTGACAACCTCATCGGCTGGTTCTGGCAGGAGACGAAGGACAATAACGGTGCCGTGCTGGATATCAAGTTCCTCAAGCTGGCTATCAACCTGCCACAGGGTTCGGAGAAGGTCGTAAGCGGCCGCTACTGGAGCCAGCAGACCGGCTGGACGACACTGCGGGATATCGATGGCATCTATCGTGCGATTCGCAAGAATACGCCGAAATATGAAGGCCTTGAGATGCTGCGCATCTACGTGCAGGATCATCGCAGCTGGGTACAGCGCTATCAGCTGGAGAAATAAAGCTGTTTTGCCGGATGAGCGGTGTCTTTTGAAAGACGCCGCTTTTTTTGTTATAATAAAACTTGTTATGTATCTGTTTGCACAAATGGTGCAGCGGGCGGCCGTGAAGGCCCGCCATGCTGCCTGAATTGTCGAAGGAAGTGCGCTTATGCCTATCAAGCTCCCGAATAATCTGCCTGCGACCCGCATCCTCGAAAGCGAGAATGTCTTCGTGATGGACGCAGACCGCGCGTATCGCCAGAATATTCGTCCCCTGCGTATCCTGATCCTGAACCTCATGCCGATCAAGTACGTGACGGAGACGCAGCTGCTGCGCCTGCTCGGCAATACGCCGCTGCAGGTCAAGGTCGATTTCATCTATACGAAATCCTACGTGCCAACGCATACGCCGCAGGAGTATCTGTCGGAGTTCTACGGCACCTTTGAGGATATCCGGCACAACAAATACGATGGCATGATCATCACGGGCGCACCGGTGGAGGAAATGCCCTTCGAGGAGGTCGCGTACTGGGACGAAGTCGCGGAAATCATGGAGTGGAGCAAGACGCACGTCTTCTCGACTTTCCACATTTGCTGGGGCGCGCAGGCCGGTCTCTACTATCACTACGGCGTGCCGAAGTACACGGTGCCGCAGAAGATTTTCGGCGTCTACAAGCATCACCTCTGCGTGGAGCATGAGCGCCTGTTCCGCGGCTTCGACGATGAATTCTACGTGCCGCATTCCCGTCACACGACGGAGCACCGCGAGGACATCGAGAAGGTGCCGCAGCTCACGATTCTCGCTGAGGCTGAGGGAGATGCCGGCGTCTACGCCATCGCGAATCTCAAGAAGCGCCAGTTCTTCATCACGGGCCATGCGGAGTACGATCCGCTGACGCTCAAGGCAGAGTACGACCGCGATGAGAAGGCGGGCCTGCATCCGCGTATCCCGCAGAACTACTATCCGGATGATGACCCGACGCGGCAGCCGGTCGTGCGCTGGCGCAGCGTGGCACACCTGCTCTTCGCCAACTGGCTGAACTACTACGTCTATCAGGAGACGCCGTACGAGATCGAGACGATTACGGGCGAGGAGGAATAATCCTGCCGGGCGTTACATCAGCTTTTCAGCTGCGGGTGGTAACATTTATCTGTTTTTAAATTTTTTTATGATTCAAGAAGAAAGAAATTCACTGCAGGGGGAAATAGAATGAAAAAATGGCATCTGATTCTGGCAGCTGCAGCTGTCCTGAGTCTGCAGGCACCGGTGATGCCTGCAGAAGCGGCGGACGTTGCTGTCCCGGACGATATCTTTCAGTGGGTGCAGTCGACGGCACGCCAGAACTATTACTTCAACAAGCAGCAGATAAAGTACGGTATCGATGCCCAGGGCAATGTCGATCTCAATACGCTCATCGTGCCGACGCTGCGCACCTATGACGATATCCAGATTCGCGATGTGGTGACGAAACGCCGCTGGAAGATGCTTTCCGTGAAGGGCTACGAGCGCCTGATCGGCTCGGCGAAATACCTGAAGTTCAACCTGAAGGCCCAGACCGTGCAGATCGTGGAGCAGGATGACCTCGATGATACCTTCACGTCCATCAATCAGGATCTGGATCCGGAGCCGGCCGTGAACTATGCGACGCTCTCTGAGAAGGACGTGGATGGCTGTTTCTATCGGGCCATCATCAAATATGCGCAGAAGCATCAGGACGAGCTCATCGCACGCACGGGCGCACCGCTGAGCAAGGCGGATGCCATCGCGCTGGGCAAGGCCCAGCCGGATCAGGGCAAGCACAAGCATAAGAAGGGATAAGCAGCCATGGAGGTTACGCCAGAAACCAATGCGGCCCTCGTGGATAAGGCGGTGCGTCTGCACCGCCTGACGGAAAATGAGCTCGTGCGCCTGCTCGCCGATGAGGCCATGACGGAGACGCTGGCGGCGGCGGCCGATCAGGTGCGCCACGACTATGTGGGCGATGGCGTACACCTGCGTGGCCTCATCGAGTTCTCGAACATCTGCCGGCAGAATTGCATGTACTGCGGCCTGCGGCGCGACAATCCGCAGACCGAGCGCTATCGCCTGACGGCAGATGAAATCGTCGGGCTCGCGCGCAAGGCGAAGGGCTACGGCTATCATACCGTCGTGCTGCAGTCCGGTGAGGATATGCATTTCACGGCGGCGCGCATGGCGGAGATCATCCGCCGTATCAAGGAGCTCGACCTGGCGGTGACGCTTTCGCTTGGTGAGCGGCCACGCGAGGATTACGCGGCCTGGCGTGAGGCGGGTGCGGATCGCTATCTGCTGCGCATCGAGACTACGGATCAGGCACTCTACGAAAAGCTGGATCCCGGCATGAGCTGGGCGAATCGTGACCGTTGCCTGCATGACCTCAAAGACCTGGGCTACGAAGTGGGCACGGGGACGCTCGTGGGCCTGCCGGGTCAGACGCTCGCGATGCTCGCGCGTGATATCCTCTACTATCAGGCCATGGATGCCGATATGCTCGGCATCGGCCCGCTGATTCCGAATCAGGAGACGCCGCTGGGCGAGGCGAAGCCTGGCGATTTCAACCTTACGCGCCGTATGGTGTCGCTGCTGCGTCTGCTGCTGCCCGAAGCCAACATCCCTGCGACCACGGCCATGGAGACCATGGTGCCGCGAGGCCGCGAGGTCATCCTCGCCTCTGGTGCGAACGTCGTCATGCCCAACGTGACCGAGGGCGATTACCGGCGCAAATACGCGCTCTATCCTGGCAAGATCTGTGTGGCTGACACCCCGGCCCAATGCCGTTCCTGCATGGGCGGCCGCATCCAGGCCATGGGCCGCTACATCGCCGGGGATAAAGGCTTCCGCCATCATTACGATGCCGCGAAGTGATATACGATATATTGAATATGTAATGATAGGAGCTGTTCTTATGCAGGCTGTCATCAATGCCCGTGCCATCGTCCCCGATGCTTCGGGCTCTTTTTGTGTGCAGGATGACGTCGCGATAATCTACGACGAGACGATTCAGGCTATTTTGCCGATGCAGGAGTTCGCGCATCATGCCTTTACGGGGGCTGTACTCGATGCGGCGGGGAAATATGTGAGTCCCGGCTTTATCAATCTGCATATGCATGGCTGTGCGGGCAAGGACACGATGGACGAGGATCCCGAGGCGCTGCCTGCGATGGCCGCGATGCAAGCCAGGCACGGTGTCACGGGCTTCCTGCCCACGACCATGACCTACGATATGCCTGCCATCCAGCGGGCACTGCAGCGCGTGCGTGAGGTCATGCAGAGCCCGGCAAAGGGGGCGCGTGTGCTCGGCGCGAATATGGAGGGGCCCTTCATCAGCCCTGCGTACAAGGGCTCGCAGAAGGAGAGCAACATCCAGAAGGCGGATTTCACAGCCATCGCCGACTATGCCGATGTGGTGAAGATCATCACCATTGCACCGGAAGAATTGCACGGCGACTACCATTTCGTCGAGCAGTGCCAGCAGGCTGGCATCATCGTGGCCATGGGGCATACGTCGGCCGACTATGATACGGCGATGGACGCAATCGCTCATGGCATTCATCATGTCACGCATCTCTACAACGCGCAGACGCCCTTTCACCATCGCAACCCGGGCGTCGCGGGAGCGGCCCTCGACAGCGAGGCCATCTGCGAGCTCATCACGGATAACGTGCACCTGCACCCCGCGGCGCAGCGCCTCGCCTGGCACGCGAAGGGCGGCAAAAACATCGTGCTCGTCACCGACTCCCTGCGCGCCTGCGGCCTCGGCGACGGCGAATCCGAGCTCGGCGGCCAACGCGTCTGGGTCAGGGGGATGCGCGCGACCCTCGCCGACGGCACCATCGCGGCCTCCGTACTCTCCCTCAACGACGGCGTGCGCATTTTCCGCGACAACACCGGCATCACCACCGCCCAGGCCGTAGAGCTCGTCACTAAAGTCCCGGCCAAGGAACTGGGCATCTACAACACCTGCGGTTCCCTTATCAAGGCCAAACGTGCGGATATGGTTATTTTCGACGAAAAGCTAAAGGTTGATCAAACCATTATTGGAGGCAGAATCTATGCATAACATCGTAGTGATCGATATCGGCGGGACGGCCATTAAGTATGGGCTCGTGGATGCGGAGGGGCATCTCAGGGATAAGGGCAGCCGCCCGACGCTGGCCAGGGAAGAGGGCGGCGCCGGCATCGTCGCCAAAGCCATCGATATCGTGCAGGCGTATCAGCAGCATTTCTATGTGGATGCCGTGGGCATCGATACGGCGGGGGTGGTGCGACCCGGTGAGGAGGGAGAAATCGTCTTTGCCGGGCCGGACAGCTTCCCCGGCTACAGCGGCACGCAGCTCGGTCAGGCGGTGCGCGAGGCCGCGGGTCTGCCCTGCGTCGTGGAGAACGACGTCAATGCGGCGGCATTGGGCGAGTACGCGGAGGGCGCGGCACGCGGTGCCCGCTCGGCCTTTATGGTCACGGTGGGCACAGGTGTGGGCGGCTGCTTCATTATGGATGGGAAAATCTGGCACGGCGCGAGCTATAGCGCGGGTGAGCTCGGCTTTCTGCGCGTGCATGGCGAGCAGCGCATCTTCGAGGAGCTCGCCTCGACGCGTGCGCTTATCCAGGCGGCAGCCTTTACGCATAATGTGAGCCCTGCCGAACTCACGGGCGAGCAGGTTTTCCGCTGGGCACGTCAGGGCGATGCCGATGCGATGGCCGCAATCCTGCAGTGGTGCGACAATCTCACGGAGGGCCTCGCCGCGGTCGCCTGTCTCCTGAATCCTGAGGTCATCGTGCTCGGCGGTGGCGTCATGGCCCAGCGCCAGCTGCTCGCGCCGCTGCTCACGCAGCGTTTCGAGGCCCGCGTCCCCGAGGCTATGCGAGCCCATACGCGTATCACCTTCGCGATGCTCGGCAACGATGCCGGCCTGCGCGGCGCCTGGCATCTGGCAAAAAATATCGCTTAAAATAAAAAAGGCAAGCCTGTTCCTGACGGATTGGCTTGCCTTTTTACTATGTTGCGTTATGCTTTGTCCAGCAGCCAGGATAAGGCATTTTGCTGCAGGATGCCCTCGTAATTGCTGTCCGGTATGGCCTCATCAAGGGTCAGCAGGAATTTAGGATAATTGTCCCGCTGTTTCTGCAGAGGAGCTAATTCTCGTTTCAGTGTGTTTTCGTCCAGCACGGATAAGGAGACCTGGTAGTAGGCAAGTTCGTCGTTTTTCATGGCGACAAAGTCGATTTCGCCATTTGTCAGCTGGCCAACGCGGACCTTGTACCCTCGACGCAGGAGTTCCAGGTAGATGACATTTTCCAGTACATGTCCATGATCTGGACGTTTGCCGCTGGAAAGAAGGTGGCGGAAGCCAAGGTCAGACACATAATACTTGGCATTGTTTGACAAAAGCTGTTTACCCTTCAAATCATAGCGGGGCGCGCGGTAGAGCAGCAGAGAGTCCGTTAGCGCGCGCAGGTATTTTTCTACCGTGCGTGGGTCGATTTTACGGCGCATACTGGTCATGGTGTCAGCTATCTTACGTGGCGTAATGAGGTTGCCTATGGAGTCCAGTAGGAATGCAGCCACGCTTTCCAGCATGGATACATCCGAAATGCCGAGGCGGGCAACGATGTCTTTCAAAACGATGGTGCTGTAGGTGCCACGCAGATAGTCTGTCAAAAGAGCCGGTTCATTGAGGTTTAGCGTGTACGGAAGAGAACTGGTATTGACATATTCCCGATAGTTCTGGGCCAGCGTTTTCCCCTGTGCCTTTTTTGATTGGCAATATTCTGCAAACGAGAGCGGCAGCAGCTGGTATTCCACATAGCGGCCAGAAAGGAGTGTGGCAAGTTCACCGGACAGGAAATAAGCATTGGAGCCGGTGATGTAAATGTCCACGTTTGAGCGGAGGAACAGGGAGTCGACGACTTTCTCGAAGGAAGAAACGTTCTGAATTTCATCCAGGAAGATATAATTCATCGTATCCGGTTGCAGGTGACTGATCAGATGCTGGTAGAGCTTGCGGTAATCGCTGGCAAGTTCCTCGTAAGCCAAATCCTCAAAGTTCAGGAATTGAACCGCCTTTTTCGCTACACCGCGTGCTAACAAATCGTCCAGAAAAAGTTCCAGCAAAGTGGATTTTCCGCAGCGCCGCAGGCCAGAAACGACTTTGATAATATGTTTGTCTCGCCAGCGTTGCAGGAACTGTAACGCAGCAGGCCTTGCAATTCTCTCCATAAAATCACCTCGTTACTACATTGTAGTGTATAAAAGCAGAAAAAGAAAGGGAAAATTTACATTGCGATGTAAATTTTCCCAATATTATATGAGGCGTTTTGCTTCAGTGGTTGAGGAACATGGAGAGGGCGCCGCTGGTGGGGAGGGCGACGATGAAGAACTTCAGCACGGGGCGCGGGGCGAGGTGCGTCCATTTCGCGCCGAACCAGGCGCCAATCATGAGACCGAGCAGGGTCTGGATGAAGATGGCGAAGTCGAGGTGTCCGTTGAAGAGGTAGCCGAGGCCGCCGGAGGCGGAGATGGGCAGTACGATCATCATGCAGGTGCCGATGGTCTGCAGCAGCGGAACGCCGAAGGCGACCATGAGCGTGAGCTGGATGAAGGCCGCGGCGCCGATGCCGAAGGCGCCGGAGAGGAAGCCATTGATGATGCCGGCGAGAATGCCGTATATCCATAGCTTACGCCCCGTGAGCAGCGTCTCGCGCACGGGGAAGTGGCGCTTGAGCCAGTCGCCCTGGTAGACCTTGAGGTAGAGCAGGATGGCGCTGGAGAGGAGCATGATAGCCGTCATGTTCGTGAGCAGCGGCCCGGCCATCTGGTCGGAGACCTGCGCGCCGATGCAGGCACCCGCTACACCGCCAAGGCCGATGATAGCACCGGTTTTTACGAGCACCTCATGCTGGCGGAAATGGCTGATGGTGCCGGAAATCATCGTGAAGGTCATGGCGGCGAGGGCCACGCCCAGCGCCGTGTGGATCGGGACGTGGAAGCCGACCGTAAGCAGCGCGATGGTAACGCCGGCACCGCCGGCCCCGACGAAGCCGATGACGGCACCGAGGGCTAGCATGGAAGCAAAGAGCATAAGTATCCTTCTTTCAAAAATACAGCCGTGCCTTTCGGGGCGCGGCTTTTGCCTAAATAAGCATATTGTATAACAAAAAAGCCAGGACCGCAATCCTGACTTGTGAGTTCAATGGTGACACCTATGGGATTCGAACCCATGAACCCGGCGTGAGAGGCCGGTGTCTTAACCACTTGACGAAGGTGCCGATAATGGTGACGCCTATGAGATTCGAACTCATGAACCCGGCGTGAGAGGCCGGTGTCTTAACCGCTTGACGAAGGCGCCATAATGGTGACACCTATGGGATTCGAACCCATGAACCCGGCGTGAGAGGCCGGTGTCTTAACCGCTTGACGAAGGTGCCACATATTCATCTTTTTGCGTTTCCGCATCAAAGACGAATATTATTATATTACAGCTCAGCGAGTTTGGCAAGACTTTTTTTCAATCTGGCCAAAGAATTTTCTTTGCCGAGGAGCGTCATGATTTCGGTTGCGCCGCCCGGCGTGACTTTCTGGCCAGCAGCTGCGATGCGGACGACCCACATCATGAGGCCTTTCTTGACGCCCGTGGCCTCGATGTGCGCTTCGAGCTTCGCGTAGAGATTGTCGTTCTGCCACTCGCTCTCAGGGATGTTTTCCAGCAGCTCGATGACGGCTGGCAGCAGATCTTTGGCCTTCTCCGGCGTGACCTTGTTGCGCTTGTTTACATAGAGATCTGCGTCGAAGTCCGGGCAGTTGATGAGGAATTGGATCTGTTCCGGGATTTCGCCCATGCGGCTGATGCGCGTCTGCAGCAGCGCCGCGAGCTCCGTCCAGTGTGCCTCCAGATAGTCTGGAAGATCGCCGGCGAACGTGCGGGCCTTGTCGGCAAACTCTGCCGCGTCCATGGCTTTGAGGTACTCGCCGTTGACCCAGCCCAGCTTGTCGTAGTCGAAGACGGCCGGGGACTTCGAGAGGCCCTCGAGGCTGAAATGCTCGATGAGCTCCTGCATGGAGAAGATTTCCTGGTTCGTGTCCTTCGGGTTCCAGCCGAGGAGTGCGACGTAGTTTACGATGGCCTGCGGCAGGTAGCCGGCCTTGACGAGGTCGTCAAAGGAGGTGGCGCCATGGCGCTTCGAGAGCTTCGAGGTGGAGCCGTCGGCGTTCTTGCCCATGACCGGGGCGAGGTGAATGAAGGTCGGGAGCTCCCAGCCATAGCCCTGATAGAGCAGCACGTGCTTCGGCGTGGAGGTGATGAACTCCGAGCCGCGGATGATGTGCGTGACGTGCATGAGATGGTCGTCGATGACGTTGGCGAAGTTATAGGTCGGCATGCCGTCGCGCTTCAGCAGCACCTGATCCTCCAGCTCTTCGTTCGGGATGCTGATGTTGCCGTGCAGCACATCGAAGTAGGTCGTCTCGCCCGTGAGCGGCATCTTCTGACGGATGACGTACGGGTCGCCGTTCTTCAGGTGCGCATCGATGACATCCTGCGGCAAGTCGCGGCAGGTGCGGTCGTAGCCGCCAAACTTGCCCTGCGAGTGATCTTCGTCCGGGTCGCAGAAGCAGTAGTAGGCGTGGCCGAGCTCGACGAGCTTTTCCGCGTATTTCTTATAGATGTCCATGCGCTCACTCTGTACGTACGGTGCATAGGGGCCGCCGAGATCCGGGCTCTCGTCCGGCACGATTTCGGCGAGCTTCAGCGTGCGGTTGATGAAGTCCACGGCATCTGCGACGTAGCGGGTGCGGTCCGTGTCCTCGATGCGCAAGATAAAGGTGCCGTGCTGCGCCTTGGCGTAGAGATAGGCGTAGAGTGCCGTGCGCAGGTTGCCGATGTGCATGTAGCCTGTGGGGCTCGGGGCGAAGCGGGTGCGTATATTCTGGTCAGTCAAGATATTTCCTCCTCATTGATGCAAAAGGTTGTCTTCTGTTTTAGTATTCCCGCAGGAAGCGGTAAAGGGCACGGTACATGATGCAGGCACTCGCGGCGCCGGGATCCTCCGTGCCGATGCTCTGGTCGCCCAAAAGGCTCGCGCGTCCCTTGCGGGCGGCGATGGTGCGGGTGTAGTCAACGCCGGCCATGGCCGCTTTTTCCGCATGGTGCAGGGCTTCGGAGAGCGTCTGCCCTTCGGCTTCTGCCTTTTGGAAGCTGTCGCGCAGGGGAATGAGCGTATCGAGCATGGTCTTGTCGCCCTTTTGGGCGTGACCGCGCTGCTCGATGCCGGTGATGGCAGCGCTCAGGAGCTTTGCGAAGCTGGCGACATCGAGGCGCGTGCTGTCATCGCACGCCGCGGCGGCTTTGACGAAGCCCGTGCCGTAGAGCGGGCCGGCCGCGCCGCCGACGTTGCGCAGCAGTGCCTGGCCAATGGCCTGCAGCACGGGCGCGGGCTCATCATCATGTGGAAGTTTATCCACCGCGTCCAGGGCCGCCTGCATGCCGCGGGCCATGTTCAGGCCATGGTCACCGTCGCCGATTTTGGCGTCCAGTTCGGTGAGATAGTCCTTCTGTTCGATGACCGCATTTGCCACGTCTTCCAGCGCCTCAGAAATTCTGCTCATATATCTGCCTCCAGTATCCAGTATAAAGAATCAAACCGCCGCTCTGCCGTTCCAGCGGTTATTTTTGTATTTTACCGCAAGCTTATATTATAACATCCGGGCTGGCTGGTGCAAGTGCGAATGGCAGAAAGTGACAGAAATATCCTTAAAAAACAGAAAAATCGCACAGTAGCGCGGCGCTGTTGCTGCCATAAATTTTTATGCGGGACGTTGCCCGTTTTTGGCAAAAAATAGTATAATAACAATAGTTGCTATATCGGTTTTGTTATAGTAAAGCATTGGAGCGCAGAGGATGAAAAAAGAGGATAAGCCCATGGAAATAAAAGATATGCGTGCTTTTTACGCTATTGTAGAGGAAGGCAACATCAGCCATGCCGCACAGCGGCTGGACCTCGCGCAGCCGGCGCTCTCCCGCCAGATGAAGCGGCTGGAGGCGGGACTGGGCGTGCAGCTCTTCGAGCGCGGCAGCCGCCGCATCCGCCTCACGGATGCGGGGCGTGTGCTCTATTCCCGGGTCGAGCACATCCTTGGCATGGTGGACGGCACAGTGCGCGAGATTACAGAGATTGGCTCAGGGGTGGCAGGCTCCGTGCGTCTGGGCACGATTACGACTTCTGGTGCCATGCTGCTGCCAGAGCTCATCGCGGAGTTCCACCGGCGCTACCCGGATGTGACCTACCAGATCTGGGAGGGCGAGGGGACGCGCATCCTCGAGCTGCTCGACAACCGTGTGATTGAAATCGGCATCACGCGCACGCAGGTGGACAGCAAGGTCTACGAGTCAATCGTGCTGCCGAATGAACCGCTCGTGCTCATCATGACCAGGGAGAAGGAAATCGGTGCTACGCCGGACAAGGTGACGCTGCGCGAGCTGGAGGGACAGGAAATCATCATCCCGCTGCGCTGGCAGTCCATCTTCACCACGAATTGCCGCCGCCTTGGCTTTGAGCCGAAGATCATCTGTACGAGTGACAGCATCGTACAGGATCTGTTGCTTGCAAAGATGGGGATGGGGATGGCGCTGATGCCGGTTTCCTCGAAGACATTGCTGACGGATGGCGATCTCATCTATAAGCGGCTGGTTGAGCCGGAGATGAATACGCACACGGTCGTGGCCTGGCTCAAGAACCGCACGCTTTCATCGGCCAGCAAGCACCTGATCCAGCTGTTCCGCGATATGTATCTGGGAGAAATTGGCGAGGTCTGAGAGCGGGAGCAGGAAATTGTCTGCCGATAGCGAAGTAAATAGGGTAGATGAAAAGATGCGTGTCATACTTAAGGAAACGCTGATTAAATCGTCAGCCCATCTTGCCGCATCTTTTCCGCCTATGCGTCGTCAGTGACGCTCGACATAGCACCGCTATGCCTTCGCGCCACTTCCTAGCCTGGACGAAAAATCTACGACAATCCGGACTAACTCAATGAATCAGTGTTTCCTTAATGCGAATCTTGCAATTTTCTTAGAACATTTTTCTTTCCTTTGCGCAGTGCCTGTTATATAGTAGAGATAGCGTTAAGGTTTATTTGGAGGGATCGTTATGGCTGAGCCAACCCGTATTTTTATCGTAGAGGATGAGCGACGGATCGCCCGCTTCCTGCAGATTGAGCTGGAGCATGAAGGCTATGCTACAGAAACGGAGGACAATGGTGAGCGTGCGTTGGAGCGCATCGTGCAGGGGACGTATGACCTCGTACTGCTCGACATCATGCTGCCCGGTATGGATGGCCTCGAGATCTGCCGCCGCGTGCGCGAGGTCTCGAACGTGCCCATCATTATGCTGACGGCTCGCGATGAGGTGGAGGATAAGGTTAAAGGCCTCGATCTGGGTGCCGATGACTACATGACGAAGCCTTTTGCGATTCAGGAACTGCTGGCGCGCATTCGCAACGCCCTGCGCAAGCAGCGTGCGGTGGCCGAGAATTCGCCGGAGGGCGAGAAGCTGACGGTCAAGGATCTCGTGATGTTCCCGAGCCGCTATGAGGTCACGGTGCAGGGCCAGGACGTCCAGCTGACGAAAAAGGAGTATTCCCTGCTCGAGTACATGCTGCGCAACAAGCGCACGGTGCTCACGCGTGATCAGATCCTGCAGGAGGTCTGGGGCTATGACTATACGGGCGACACGAACGTCGTCGACGTCTATATCCGCTATCTGCGCGCGAAAATCGATGATCGTTTCCAGCAGAAGTATATCTATACCGTCCGGGGCGTAGGATATGTGGTCAAGGATTAAGTCCTGGCTGCGTCGCAAATGTATCAAAGTGGATGGCAAAACGGCAAAGCTTCGCATCTCGACGAAGATTGCCTGCCTTTACGGTGCCATCCTTTTTGTTATGCTCTGCCTGATGAGCTTTGTGACGGGCCTGGGAATTTATTTCGGCTTTTATAATCAGGCCGAGCGGGAAATGGACCTCAGTATCCGTAATGTACTGCAGCAGCTCGATGCGGGCAAGGCCTTTACGCGGGAGTTCTGGCTCAATGAGCCCATCCTGCCCGGCGTCGTGCTGCGCGTGACGGATGTGAGCGGGCAGGTGCTCATCAATACGGATAACCACTATCCCACCGTGGAGGATGTCGATGCACATGTGGTGAAGCATAAGCCACTCTGGGCCAGCGAGCAAATGGAAGTATCGAAGTTGCACAACATGGTCATCTATCACGAGAAGATCGATACGGTCTACCGGGGCGAGATGTTGCAGCTGCATTTCTACCGCACGATTACGGCGGATGAGCAGTTCCTGCGCCGCCTGCAGTTTTTCGTGCTTTCGGGCACGGTACTGAGCTTCATTCTGGCACTCTTTGCAGGCTATTTCGTGAGCAATCGCATCCTGCGGCCCATCCGCACGCTGACCCAGACGGCGCGCAAAATCGAGGTGGAGCGCATGGATCGGCGCATCCCGGTGCCGGAGTCGCACGACGAACTTTCGGAGCTGGCCGATACATTCAATCACATGCTCGACCGTCTGCAGGCGGGCTTCAAGCAGCAGCAGCGTTTCGTCTCAGACGCTTCGCATGAGCTGCGCACGCCAGTGACGGTCATTCTCGGCTATTCGGATTTGCTTTCGCGCTGGGGCCGCACGGATAAGAGCGTGCTGGACGAAGGGATCGACTCTATCCGCTCGGAGGCGGAGGATATGCAGCAGCTCATTGAGAAACTGCTCTTTCTCGCGCGGGCCGACCAGAAGCGCCAGGTCCTGCATAAAGAGAATCTGGAGCTTTCGGAGCTCGTGGCAGACGTCATGAAAAAGATGCAGCTCGTGGAGAAAGATCATACGGTGGAGCTCAGGGAAAATGAACAGGGCGAGATCTACGGCGATCAGGTGACCATCCGCCAGATGATGCGCATCTTCCTGCAGAACAGCTCAAAGTATACGCCGAAGGGCGGTCACATCTGGGCCAGCTCGCATCGTTCAACCGATGGTAAATTCATGCTGCTGGAGCTGGCCGACGACGGTATCGGCATCGCGAAGGAGAACCAGAAGAAAATCTTCGAGCGCTTCTATCGCGTGGACAGCTCGCGCACGAAGGCAGAGGGCGGCGTCAGCGGCACGGGCCTCGGTCTCTCCATCGCCCAGTGGATTGCGGAGCAGCACGATATCAAGATCAGTATCGATAGCGATTTGGGCAAAGGGACGAAGTTTACACTGAAGATTCCTCTCGTCGGGTAACGGACGAGGAGGATTAGTGGATAGGAGATAAGATGATGAAGGTACTGGTTACTGGTGTTACGGGCCAGCTGGGACATGATTGCGTCGAGGAACTGCAGCGGCGCGGCATCGAATGCCGCGGCGTGAGCAGCAAGGATTTTTCGCTGACGGATGCGGCGAAGGCACGTGAGGTCGTCACGGCCTATGCGCCGGATGTCGTCATGCACTGCGCGGCCTGGACGGCCGTGGACAAGGCGGAGAGCGAGCGGGAGACGTGTGAGGAAGTGAATGCTGGTGGCACGCGGATCATGGCGGAGATCTGCCGCGATCTCGGTGCGAAGATGATCTACATCAGCACGGATTACGTCTTCCCGGGTACGGGGACGGAGCCGTGGCAGACGGACAGCCCCAAGGCACCCTGCAACGCCTATGGTGCCTCGAAGCTGCACGGTGAGCAGGCCGTGCAAGAGTTGCTGGATCAATACTTCATCGTGCGCATTTCCTGGGTTTTCGGCATTAATGGCAAGAACTTCATCCGCACGATGCTGCGGCTCAGTGAGAACCACGACAAGCTGACCGTGGTGGATGACCAGGTGGGGTCGCCGACCTACACGCGCGATCTCGCGGTGCTGCTCGCGGACATGGCCGCCAGCGATAAGTATGGCGTCTACCACGCGACGAACGAGGGCTATTGTTCCTGGGCGGAATTTGCGGCGGAGATTTTCCGCCAGGCAGGTAAAGCTACGGTGGTGGAGCCCGTGCCCTCGACGGCCTACCCGACGCCGGCCGTGCGGCCGAAGAATTCGCGTATGAGCAAGGCGGGTCTCGACGCAGCGGGCTTCCATCGCCTGCCAGCCTGGCAGGATGCTGTGGGACGTTATCTGCAGGAGTTGTCCAATGAAGGTTAGGGAAACACGGACGATTTAATCAGCGTTTCCTTAACATATTGTATCGTCATATTGCCGAAAAAAATAGGGTCTATGTACGCGATATGCGCACATAGACCCTATTTGTATTATAAATATACTACTACAAACAAAAAGTCTCTCATGTATACACAAATATTAGCAAAAAGGCTTGCAATCTGTACGCTGTTCGTGTATACTTGCAACTGTTAAGTTCTTATACGTAAACGTTAGTCTATTGTCAAAGGAGGCTTTCTTATGCTGAAACAGCTGGGAAAGAAGTATCAGGAGACCGCCCTGATCAAGCTGATTATCGTGGGCCTGATTCTGGGTATTATCATTGCACTGACCGCGCCGGGGGCGGTGCCGGCTGTCGCCGTGCTCGGCGATCTGTTCGTCAAGGCCCTGAAGGGCGTAGCACCGATTCTTGTATTTGTGCTGGTCATGAACGCCATGGCGCAGAAAAACGCGGATGCGAGCGCGTCCATGAAGCCAATCGTGCGGCTCTACATCGTGGCGACGTTCCTGGCTTCGCTGGTGGCCGTGGGCTTTTCCTTCGCTTTCCCGACGGCGCTGGATCTGCAGGTGGCCGATGCGACGGTGAAGCCGCCTTCCGGTATCGTCGAGGTGCTGCATAACCTGATCCTCTCGGTCGTCGATAATCCGATTCATGCGCTGGCCACGGCCAACTACATCGGTATCCTCGCATGGGCGGTGCTGGCCGGCATTGCCCTGCACTCCGCCAGTGAGAGCACGAAAGCCTTCCTCGCCGATCTCGCGAAGGCCGTCACGAAGATCGTGCAGTGGGTCATCCGCTTCGCTCCCTTCGGCATCATGGGCCTCGTGGCCAACGCCATCGGTGCGAGTGGCCTCGGCGCACTCGTGGGCTATCTGCGCATCATCGGCGTGCTGCTGGCGGCATTCTTCTCCGTGGCTCTCATCATGAATGCCGTGATCGTCTACCTGCATATCCATCGCAATCCGTATCCGCTGATCTGGACAACGCTGAAGGAGAGCGGCATCTACGCCTTCTTCACGCGCAGCTCGGCCGCGAATATCCCGGTCAATCTGTCCCTCTGCAAACGTCTGCATCTGAATCCGGATACGTACTCCATCTCCATTCCGCTGGGGGCGAACATCAACATGAGCGGCGCAGCCATCACCATCGCCGTGCTCTCGCTGGCCGCTGCCTATACGCTGGGCATCAGCGTCGACCTGCCGACGGCCCTGCTGCTCTGCCTCGTGTCGACCATCGGTGCCTGCGGTGCATCCGGCGTGGCGGGCGGCTCGCTGCTGCTCATCCCCGTGGCCTGCGCTTCCTTCGGCATCGGCAACGATATCGCGATGCAGGTCGTCGGCGTCGGCTTCATCATCGGCGTCATCCAGGACTCCTGCGAGACGGCATTGAACAGCTCGACGGATGTACTCTTTACGGCCACGGCTGAGCTTGCCGAAAAGGCTAAAGAGGGGAAGCTCAAGGCAGACGATCTCGTGCCGGAGCCCGAAGCAGATAAAGCATAAGGGAAACTGGATATTTGCTATACGCAAAGGGGCTGTCTCACGAAAGCATTTTCGTGCGGATAGCCCCGTTTTCTTTGACCTCAATCACGGTCATCTGACACTGGCGATAATCATGGCATAAAAAACAGTACAAGAAACAGGCGGTCACCGAT
>Ga0256404_1000589_pt1 | contig 94277 bp, 71 predicted proteins | sample RumenRJG_01DNA_FD_185990 | JGI IMG/M metagenome (GOLD analysis project Ga0256404, IMG submission 185990) | Bovine rumen microbial communities from Lethbridge, Alberta, Canada - RJG_01 | ecosystem: Host-associated > Mammals > Digestive system > Stomach > Rumen | place: Canada: Alberta | collected... | reverse complement strand
GTAAATGAAAAAACTCTCTCCTTCATTGGCAGGTTCTGCAGCAGCGGCTGCATCCTGAGTCGCAACAACCTGGTTGGATTCAGCATGTGCATAAGAACCGTATGAAACGAATCCCACCAATAAACAAGCAAATAAAATCAAAGCAAAACGCATAGCCCGTGAAGCAATACTGCTTCTGCGTGATAATGAAACTTCCATGGTCATAACCTCCGAATTAGTATTCCATATTTGTCATACGACTATAAATTCTACCACATTTCTTGAAAAAAATAAACAATAGATTCATTCTTTTTTCTTCAGGTATTCCACCAGGAAATCATATACTCTGGAAGCCGATTCTATATCCAGCCTCTCTTTAGGGGTATGGATATCCAGTATATCCGGCCCCATAGATACTATGTCAAGGTCTTCCTTCTTTGAACTGATAATCCCGCATTCTAGTCCGCCGTGGATAGCCGTAACCTCAGGCGCACTGCCGTACATCTTCTCCCAGACTTTCGAAAGCTCATCCCTAAGGGCGGATTCGGGTTTATATTCCCAAGCCGGGTAGGAACTACTATAGGTAACTGTAGCTCCGGCACTTTTTAAAATCAGGGTCATCCGCTGTATTAGTTCTCTTTTTCTGCTGGCAAAAGAGCTCCTGAGAAGATAAGTGCATTCTATATTACTTCCGGTCGAACGGACCTTTCCTAAATTAGTAGAAGTCTCAGGAATACCGGGAATGGAATGGCTCATCTCTATAACTCCGTTGGGAATGGCATATAACATAAGGTATATGCTGTTCTGACATTCTTCTGTAATGGCAAAATGCTCTGTCTCGCTGGTGGCCTCATAAATGCTTATCTCAATATGGGGATCCGTGGCTGCGTATTCCGCTGAAAGCATCTTCCTGAAACTATCTGCCAGATCACACAGTCTGGTGGGGGAGGAAGTTATAACGATGGAGGCCTTAGCATCTCTGGGTATGGCATTGTCCTTGTCTCCGCCCTCTATGGATAAAAGACCGAAAGTAGCCTTAGCCCGGAGGAGGTAGAATAGGAAGCGGGACATAAGCTGAATGGCATTACCGCGGCCTTTGTTTATCTCGTCGCCGGAGTGACCGCCTTTAAGCCCGGAAATAGTGATGTCTGCCTGATATCCACGCATAATGCGGGTCTTTATGGGTAGAACCGCATTGATCTTTGAGCCTCCGGCACAGCCTGTAATAAAGGTACCCTCTGATTCGCTGTCAAGGTTTATCATTCTGTCTGCCCGGCATTTTGAAAGATCAAGACCATGGGCACCCTCCATGCCGGTCTCCTCATCCACCGTAAATACGCATTCAAGCCGGGGACCCTGGTAGTTATCGTCAGTAAGAAAAGCCAGCATATAGCTTACTCCGATACCGTCATCCCCTCCAAGGGTAGTGCCTTTTGCCTTTAAAAAACCATCTTCTATATAAAGAGAAAGAGGGTCTGTGTTAAAATCATGTGTAGAATCCGACTCCTTTTCACAAACCATGTCCACATGGCTTTGAAGTATGAGGGGAGGAATACTTTCGTATCCCGCTGATCCTTCACGAAAGATGATAATATTCCCCACAGAGTCCATGGAGTGTTCCAGCTTATACTCCTTGGCAAGGTCAAGAATATAGTTTCTTAAAGCCATGGTGTTCCCGGAACCGTGTGGAATGGAGGAAATCTCTTGAAAATATTTAAACACAATATAATTTTTGTGATCTCGAAGCAGCCGACTCATATGGGAGTACTCCTTTCGGATATAAAACTAATCTGATGTTACAACTCCGGTTGATGCGTCCATGGTAACAACTGCACCATCCTTTAAGATCTGCGATGCATGGGATGCGCCTATGATAACGGGAAGGCCTAAAGTAAGTCCCACAATAGCTGCATGAGATTCCTCAGACTTATCCTCCGTAATCAGTCCGGAGGAGGTTTTAATAAAAGGAAGAATCTTATTGGTCGATTCCGGTATTACTATAATGTCTCCCGCTTTAAAATTCCGTTTCAGCACATCTTCATTTTCGCATACACAAAGAGGTGCGGTAACCTTGGTTCCCGATACGCCTATTCCCTTTACAAGCACATGTCCTGCAACATGAACCTTAATAAGGTTGGTGGTTCCTGATATTCCAAGGGGAAGTCCTGCCGTAATAACGGTTAACTCTCCTACATGAACCGTTCCTGTCTGGAGAGCACGGTCAATAGCATGCTCAAAGAGCTCATCAGTATCTGTCTTCTCCTCTATAAGGATAGGAGTAACACCCCATGCAAGGTTAAGCTTACGACAAACGCCTTCATATGTACTGCATCCAACGATAGGACATGTTGGTCTGTATTTTGAAATCATCTTGGCAGTAAAGCCTGATTTGGTAACGGTAACAATGGCAGCTGCACCTAAGTCCTCTGCTGTGGTAACTGTAGCATGACTTATGGCATTGGTGATATTCTTGTTGCTAAGCTGTCTGCTCTCACTGAATCTTTTATGATAGTTAATATCCTGCTCTGTACGGACAGCAATCTTAACCATAGTCCTTAGGGCTTCGATGGGATACTTGCCGGCTGCAGTTTCTCCCGAAAGCATAATGGCACTGGTGCCGTCGTAAATGGCATTGGCTATGTCTGTTGCCTCTGCTCTGGTAGGACGGGGATTCTTTATCATGGATTCCAGCATCTGTGTTGCTGTAATAACCTGCTTTCCGGCGGTGTATACCTGCTTTATGATCTTCTTCTGGATAATGGGTACTTCCTCAAGAGGAATCTCAACTCCCATGTCACCTCTTGCCACCATAACTCCATCGGATACTTTAACAATCTCGGAAATATTTTCAACACCCTGGTTGTTTTCTATCTTAGCTATAATATCGATGCTGTGGCAGTCGTACTCTCTGAGGATAGCACGGATCTCCTCCACGTCATCGGCAGTACGGGTAAAGGAAGCGGCTATAAAATCGAAGTCATTATCAATTCCAAATTTAATATCATCATAATCCTGTCTGCTGACAAAGGGCATTGAGAGTTCAACATTTGGTACATTTATGCCCTTCCTGTCGGAAATGGTGCCTCCGTTAATAACGTTGCAGACTATCTCGGTTCCTTCTATTGAAGTAACCTTCATTTCAATCAGTCCGTCATCAATGAGAACTCTGGTTCCCACGTCGATATCCTTTGGAAGGTCCTTGTAGGTAATGGAAACCCGAGATTCATTTCCGGCACATTCCTGGGTCGTGAGGATAAACTCCTGTCCCTGCTTTAAATCTACGGAGCCATTCTCAAAAGTACCCAGCCGGATCTCCGGCCCTTTTGTATCAAGAAGAAGGGCGACGGGTTTGTTCAGCTCTGCCCGGACTTTTTTGACGATATTAACTATCTTAAGTTTATCCTCGTGGGTTCCGTGGGAAAAGTTCAGTCTGGCAACATCCATACCCTCGATTATCAGGTTACGGATGACATCCTCTGTGTTAGAACTGGGTCCCAGGGTACATACTATTTTTGTTTTCTTGATACTCATAGGTTATCCCCCCCTGTTAATTACTTTACTCCGTTTCTGTACTGAACCGGTGTCATTTTGAATATCTTTTTAAAGAGTCTGTTAAAGTGTTCAACATTCTGGTAGCCAACGGAATATGCAATATTTTCAACAGTCATATTGCCGTTCTTAAGGAGGGTTCTGGCCTTCTTCATACGAATGCTCTGAACCGTCTCCACGAATGTTTTGCCGGATTTCTCCCGGATGTATTTTGATATATATGGTTCTGAAAGATTAAACTGCTTTGACATATCTTCCAGGGAAACTGTCTGATAGTTGGCCTGAATGAAGTTGATCATACGCACCAGACGCTCATCTGAAACAACCGAGCTGGATGCAATCTCAGGAATCTGGTTAACCGCAACCGTCAGGGCGCTTATGGATGATTTGATAATATCTTCATCTATGCCTACACCCCAGTACATCTTGCCGTTGTGGGTTATGCCCACATAGGACATGGCCTTGGAAGATGATCCCTTGCTCAGGGCATGCTCTTCATATACGGAAAGCTCATAGCTGATATTAAAGTATTGCTTAATGGTGTTGCTGACGGCGTCCAGACGTCCGTTACCGTTGGCATCTATGGTCTGGCGCTGCCCGTTATGAAGAATAACTGCTTCTGCCATAATACCGTCAACCTGTTTGAAATGGCATTCCGGTATCTCGAAATGAGTATGTGCGTTAACATATTTATTCTCAAAAATCTCATATACAAGCTGGGGTGAGAGTTCCTTGTGCTCCACATCCGATACGTGCTTAACGGTATATCCCACATCCTCGCGCATCTTCTCGGGAACGGAGATACCGAAGTTCTGCTTCAGGATATAGCTTACCCCGCCCTTGCCGGACTGGCTGTTGATACGGATAACATCACCGTCATAAGTCCTTCCCACGTCCATGGGATCGATGGGAAGATAAGGAACGGTCCAAAGTTCACTCTTGCCTTCTTCTCGCCAGGCCATACCTTTGGCGATGGCATCCTGATGGGAGCCGGAGAAAGCGGTAAATACCAGATCTCCCGCATAGGGCTGTCTCTCTCCTACCCGCATTCCCGTAAGTCGTTCATAGGTCTCCCGAATCCGGGGCATATCAGAAAAATCAAGTTTGGGATCCACTCCGTGGGAGAACATATTCATAGCCAGAGTAATAATATCTACATTACCCGTACGTTCCCCGTTGCCGAATAAGGTGCCCTCAATCCTGTCTGCCCCTGCCAGAATACCAAGCTCAGCATCGCTGACACCGCTTCCCCTGTCATTATGAGGATGAAGGCATAATATAACGGCATCCCTGTACTTGAGGTGTTTGTGAATATACTCAACCTGTGTGGCAAAGACATGGGGCATGGCATTCTCAACAGTGGTGGGAATATTAATGATAGCCTTGCTCTTCTTGGTGGGCTTCCATACATCAAGAACTGCGTTACATACATCTACGGCATAATCCACTTCTGTTCCCGGGAAACTCTCCGGGCTGTACTGGAAGGAAAAATTACCGTCAGTCTCATCAGCCAGCTTCTTAAGAAGTTTGGCTCCGTCAACGGCTATCTTCTTAATCTCTTCTTTGGATTTTTTGAACACCTGCTCACGCTGTGCTACCGATGTGGAATTATACAAATGAATAACAGCGTGCGGGGCACCTTTGACTGCTTCAAAGGTCTTCTTGATAATATGCTCTCTTGCCTGGGTAAGGACCTGGACTGTAACGTCAGAAGGGATCATATTACGCTCAATAAGCGCACGCAGGAAATTATATTCGGTCTCCGATGCTGCGGGGAAACCTACTTCAATCTCTTTAAAGCCCACTTCCACAAGAAGTTTGAAGAATTCCAGTTTCTCTTCAAGACTCATGGGCTCTATCAAAGCCTGATTACCGTCTCTTAAGTCTACGGAGCACCAGATGGGGGGCTTATCCACATAGTCCTTACGCACCCAGTCATAGGTACACTCCGGCGGCATAAAATAGGCTCTTTTATACTTAGTATAGTTCTTCATATCATAGTATCTCCTTTATAAGTCTGTTTCTCAAATTCTATCACAGAAAAAAAGGGAATAATATGATTAAATTCAATCAAAAACGTTGATTTTTATTACGAAAAATTGTGTATTTTGATTAAAAACCATGTATTTTTATTGATTATTTTTATTCTATAATCCCAGCGCCTTCTTTGCCAATGAATCTGCTTCTTCATTATATAATACACCGGAATGACCCTTAACCTTGTGAAAGGTGATATTAATCTTTTCGGAGGCTTTCCTGTAAAAGTCTCTGTAATCCTGGGTTCCTATTTTGTTTGCCTTCCATTCACCGGTACACCACTTGGCTATTCCTTCATAATCGTGGTATATATCAAGCTCCGACACTCCATTTTCAAGGCAGTATGAGATGGCTGCTTCGGCACCTTTGATCTCTCCTGCCACATTGCGCATCTCTGAAAGAGTCTCATCGGAAGATTTGTCTGAGAAATGCTGCTTTATTCCTTTGTGAAACATTACCACTCCGTAAGAAAACTCACCTGTATCAACACGGAAGCTGCCGTCTACATAGGCGACGGCACTTTTTTCGGGAAGGTCTGAAAAGTCACGGGAGAAGGAGTCATTTTCTCCCAAATCTCCCCCAATAAAGGCAAGGGCCTCTTCGTATGAAGGGAAGCTTTTATATTCGGCTCCGGAGAAACCGGAAACCTGGGCTTTACACTGGTCCCAGTTATTGTATATACCGGGAGTTAAGCCCTTTCGCACTGCATAGAATTTCATTGACATATAGAATACCCCTGTACTATAATAAGATGCTATACCATGAAAAGTTTAACTTAGAAAACACTAAGAGTCAAGATATCGGGTGAGAACAGCAATGTTTGATGATGAGAATGATTCTGCTTTTCCGTTTAAGTCTCAGGAAAAGGAGAATATCAACAGGAACATAAAACCGGAAGGCTTTACTTTCAGACAAGCAGCGGCCGACAGTGAAAGGGTACCCCTTGCAGAGCAGGAAAAGAGGGGTACTCCTGTTTCTGTACCCAAAAATACTGAAAACAAGGATTTCGAGAGTAAAAAGACAGAGAGCGCAAAGGCGGAGAGCGCAAAGGTGGAGAGCGCAAAGGCAGAGAGCGTAAAGCCGGAGAGCAGGGAACCAAAGCCCATTTCAGCGCTTGATAAGTATAAGAAAGAGCCTCCAAGAGAGGAGCCCAAAGAGGAAGCTCCGGAGGCTTCGACCCCTTCAGCAGAGGAAAAGGAACCTGCAGTTCAGGCAAAGGATGGGAAGGATAATTCCCAGAAGAAGAGAAAGAGAGACAGGAAGCATTATAACAGTGATTTATATGAAAAGCCCCTGCCCGTGCCGGACAAACAAAAGAAAAGGCATAACAAGGGAATAATTGCCCTTGTGTCTGTCATTACCACCCTGGCTGTGGCCTACGTTGTGGTGGCGGTGTATTTTAAGTTCCATATCCTGCCCAGAACCATCATTGACGGGATAGACTGCTCTTATAAGAGCATTTCCGAGGTGGAAGGGCTTTTGAAGGATGAAGTAAGCGGATACCAGCTCACCCTGACCACCGTTGACGGCAAGAGTTATATTATAAGATCTTCCGAGATCGGTCTTAACTGCAATGTAGGTAATGAACTGAAGGTGATCTTTGATAATCAGCATATATTCGCATGGCCCCGTAACTTCTTTGAAGATACTGAGATTTCGGCGGAATTGAAGCTGGACTATGACAAAGATAAACTCAGTAAAAAGACGGCATCCTTTGGGATACTTAATACTGAAACCATGGTAGCCCCTGTGGAGGCTAAGCTTACAGGCTATACTCCTTCGGGAGGATTTGTGGTTACACCCTCCGTATTTGGTAATACCATTAACCAGGAAGTATTCGAAACCCAGCTGAGGCGGTCGATCCTTTCTCTCCAGAAGGAACTTAACCTGAAGGAGATGCATTGCTATGTTGAGCCCTTATATACTGAGGATTCGGAAGACTTTGCCATTCTTAAAAGGAGTGCACAGCGTTGTGTAAACAGCAAGGTGACTTACACCTTCGGAGGAATGAGCGAAAGCATAGAGCTTAAGGATTTCCTTCCCTGGCTTACTCTGGATTCCAACAAAGAACTTACTTTGGATGAGAATTCCCTCCTGGAATTTGTACAGGGGATATCGGCAAAGTATACATCAACCAATAATACCAGGGCCTTTAAAACATCCTACGGAGAGATAGTCAATATTCCCTCCAGAACCTACGGATTCCAGGTTGATGCTAATGCCGAAGCTGAAAAATTAAAAGAGAATTTACTTTCCGGGCAAGAGGTTTCCCGTGCCCCGGTGTTTGTAGACCAAAACGGTAACGGAGTGAAGGACTTTGGTAACTCATATGTGGAGATTAATCTGGGAATGCAGCATTTATTCCTTTACAAAGACGGAACTAAAGTCTTTGAATGCGATATAGTATCAGGCCTTCCCTCTACAGGTGCTGCCACCCCGCCGGGTATATTTGCTATTTATTATTGTAAGAGAAACGCCATTCTCCGGGGACCGGGATATGCATCTCCCGTTTCCTACTGGATGCCTTTCAACGGGGGAATTGGTATCCATGACGCTACATGGCAGCCCAGATTCGGATATGACAGATATCTGCGTAACGGTTCCCACGGGTGTATTAACGTTTCCCTTCAATCCGCAGCTACCATATTCGGTTATGTGGAAGCCGGTTTCCCCGTTATCGTATACCAGTACGGAACAGCCGAGCGGGAGCCCGGTGTGGATTATTCCCAGTATGCAACCGAGAATACGGAGAATACGGAAAACACGGAGAACACAGAGAATACCGGCAACACTGAGAACACCGAGAATACCGGCAACACTGAGAATACGGAGAATGTTCAAAACAATGAGGAACAGCAGGTTTACTACAACGAGAATAATGAGACTATATAGTTTTACAGGGATCTGATACAGAAAACATTACTAAAAGGGGTTCACAATTATGAGTCAGGAAAACATCAGAAAGTTCAAAAAAGTCATGGTGGCTAACAGGGGCGAGATAGCCATCAGAGTATTCCGCGCCTGCAGTGAGCTGGGGATTACAACTGTAAGCGTATACTCAAAGGAAGACCGTTATTCTGCCTTCCGCGCCAAGGCTGACGAATCTTATCAGCTTAATCCCGATAAGGGACCCTTGGATGCCTATCTGGACATTGATACCATTATTAAGATAGCAAAGTCCAAGAACGTGGATGCCATTCATCCGGGATACGGTTTTCTTTCAGAGAATCCGGAGTTTGTCAAGGCCTGCGAGGATAACGGGATAGTATTTATCGGACCTACAAAAGAGATCATGAATGCCATGGGAGACAAGATCTCTTCCAAGAAAATGGCCATTGATGCCAAGGTTCCCATTATCCCCGGTGTGGATTATGCCTTAAAAGACTTGGAAAGTGTTATTAAGATAGCTGACGAGATTGGCTACCCTGTTATGCTTAAAGCTTCAAACGGCGGTGGCGGCAGAGGTATGCGTATAGTAAACTGTAAAGAAGATATGCCGAGGGAGTTTGCCGAGGCCAGGGAAGAATCAAAGAAGGCCTTCGGAGACGACCTTATTTTTGTGGAGAAATATCTTAAAGGGCCAAAACACATCGAGGTTCAGGTTCTGGGAGATAATTACGGTAATGTGGTTCACCTTTTTGACCGTGATTGTTCAGTGCAGAGAAGACACCAGAAGGTTGTTGAATATGCACCTGCTTTTTCCATTCCGGACAAGACGAGAAAGATCATTTTCGACAGTGCCATAAGACTGTGTAAGGCTGTGGGATACCGTAATGCCGGTACCTTGGAGTTCCTGGTAGACAGTGATTATAATCCTTATTTTATCGAAATGAATCCCCGTATCCAGGTTGAGCATACCGTTACGGAGGAGATTACGGGTATAGATATTGTCCGGGCTCAGATCCTTATCGCCGAAGGCTACAAGCTTTCTTCCCCTGAGATCGATATCGCGGGACAGGATGACCTTCACGAGAACGGATTCGCTATTCAGACTCGTGTTACCACGGAAGATCCTCGTAACAACTTCCTTCCCGACACGGGAAAGATTACGGTTTACCGTTCGGGAGCAGGTAACGGCATCCGTCTCGACGGTGGTAATACATACACCGGCGCAGAGATACTGCCCTACTACGACAGCCTGCTGGTTAAGCTTATAGCCCATGATCGGACCTTCCAAGGGGCGGTAGATAAGGCCACCAGAGCCTTAAAAGAGCTCCGCATCAGAGGGGTTAAGACGAATGTTCCCTTCCTTATCAACCTTATTCAGGATGAGACCTTCAGGAAAGGTATGTGTACTACTACCTTTATAGAAGAGACCCCCAGCCTCTTCCAGTTTGACCGGATCGGAGACCGGGCTACTAAAGTGGCGGAGTTTATCGGTAATAAGATAATAAATGTTAATAAAGGACCCAAGCCCGTATTTGAGGACAGGGTACTTCCGAAATATGATGCGTCAAAGAGCATATACGGTGCAAAGGATGAGTTCAAGAAACTGGGACCGGAAGGATTCTGCAAGAAGATACTGGAGTCCGAGAAACTCTATGTTACGGATACCACTATGCGTGATGCACAGCAGTCTTTGATGGCTACCCGTATGCGTACCAAGGATCTGGCAGGGGCTGCCAGAGCTACCAATGCCTTTATGCAGAATGCCTTTTCTGTTGAAGCATGGGGCGGAGCCACATATGATACGGCCTACAGATTCCTTAAGGAGTCACCCTGGAGGAGACTGGCCCTTCTTTCAGAGAGAATGCCTAACACCCTGATACAGATGCTCCTTCGTGCTTCTAATGCAGTGGGATACAGTAATTACCCCGATAATGTGGTAAAAGAGTTTATCCGTCTCTCCGGAGAGCATGGTGTAGACGTATTCAGGATATTTGACTCTCTTAACTGGGTTGAGAATATGAAGATGCCCATTGAGGAAGCTCTTAAGACAGGTAAGATTGTAGAAGGCTCCGTATGTTATACGGGAGATATCTCTAATCCGGATGAGACTAAATATACCATGGATTATTATGTATCCAAGGCAAAAGAATTAGAGTCTTTAGGCTGCCATACCTTTGCAATAAAGGATATGGCCGGACTCTTAAAACCATATGCCGCAAAAGAACTTGTTAAGGCATTAAAGTCAGAGATCAATATCCCCGTGCATCTCCATACCCACGATTCAACGGGTAACGGTGTTGCAACGGTGCTTATGGCTGCAGAGGCAGGTCTGGATATCGCGGACCTGGCCATAGAGTCCATGAGTTCTCTTACCAGCCAGCCCTCCATGAATTCAGTTGTAGAGGCGCTCCAGGGAACCAAGAGAGACACAGGCCTTAATATGGACGAGCTTAATGAGCTCAGCCAGTATTATGCCCGGGTTCGAAGGGTATACAAGAGCTTTGAATCCGATATGGATTCTCCCAGGGCTGAGATCTACAAATACGAGATCCCCGGAGGCCAGTACTCCAATCTTCTGGCTCAGGTTACAGAGATGGGGTCTGCCGACGAGTTTGATGAGATTAAGGAATTATACAAGCAGGCCAATGACCTCCTTGGTAATATAGTTAAGGTAACACCTTCTTCCAAGGCTGTGGGAGACTTTGCTATCTTTATGTATAAGAACGGTCTTACCAAGGATAATATATTAGAGGCAGGAGCTAACCTTTCATATCCCGAATCTGTAGTGGAATACTTTAAGGGAATGATGGGTCAGCCGGACGGAGGCTTCCCGGAGGAGCTGCAGAAGATCGTCCTTAAGGGTCAGGAACCTATTACAGTTCGACCCGGATCTCTTCTACCCCCCGTGGATCTTAAGGCTCTTGAGGAGAAACTTAAATCAGAATTTGACTTAAGTCAGTCCAGCGATATAGATATGGAGCAGAAGGTAATAAGCTATGCCCTCTATCCCAAGGTATATGAAGAGTACTGCGAGCATCTGGAGAGCTATAACGATGTTTCCCACTTAGAGAGCCATGTATACTTCTACGGGCTACGTGAAGGTGAGGAGACAGTCCTTAATATGGCAGAAGGAAAGGACCTTATTATTAAATATACGGGAAAGGGACCCATTTCTCCCGAAGGCGTGAGAACCCTTCTCTTCGAAGTTAACGGCCAGATGAGAGAGATCCAGGTTCTTGATAAGAATCAGGAGGTTGTATCCGACCGTAAGCTTAAGGCTGACAAGAAGAATCCCGCTCATCTCGGGTCTACCATCCCGGGTACTGTGGCTAAGATATTTGTTAAGGAAGGCGACGAGGTTACCGTTAACATGCCGCTGATGAGTGTTGAAGCCATGAAGATGGAGACCACCGTTGTATCCCGTGTGGCAGGAAAGGTTGATAAGATCTATGTGGCCGAAGGCGACAGAGTTAGCCAGGATGACCTGCTGGTATCATTTGAGATCAGTGAGTAATTTGTCCCCATTTTCCTGTGGATTAGATGTGGATTTGGGGTGGATTTCATGGGGATAATATGGGGATAAATGAGGAGATTTCCCAAAAATAAAGGGGTAGAGCTCCATTTGCAAAAAGAAGGGTATTCCACAATATATAGTGGAACCTTAAAAAAAAATTCAAATATATTGTATTTATATGTTGACGAGGTGCCGGAAGTTTGATACACTAATCATAGTGACGAGCCGGCACTTATTTTTTGCGCGATACGACAGTCATATATTTAAGAATGATTCCGCAAAAGAGGGATTTTTAAAGCGGATTTTAAAGGCCATTACCGAGGGCCGATAGTAATAACGAGGAAGAAAGGGCGGTAGAGAATGTTTACAGTAGTTAAACGTGACGGAAAGAAGGCTGATTTTGACCTCAATAAGATCAGCAAGGCTATTGAACAGGCCTTCGTTGCAACGGGGAATGAGTTTACAAGTGAGATTATCGATCTGCTTGCGCTCCGTGTAACTGCAGATTTCCAGAAGAAGATTGAAAACGGGGAGATTCATGTGGAGACTATCCAGGACAGCGTGGAGACTGTACTGGAGCAGACAGGATATACGGAAGTAGCTAAGGCTTATATCCTGTACAGAAAGCAGAGAGAGAAGATCCGTAACATGAAGTCCACCATCCTTGACTATAAGGATTTGGTTAACTCTTATGTTAAGATTGAGGATTGGAGAGTTAAAGAGAATTCTACCGTAACATATTCAGTCGGAGGACTGATCTTAAGTAATTCGGGAGCTATTACAGCTAACTACTGGCTTTCAGAGATATATGACGAAGAGATAGCAGAGGCTCACAGGAATGCGGATATCCACCTTCATGATCTGGCTATGCTCACGGGATACTGTGCAGGATGGTCATTAAAGCAGCTTATTCAGGAAGGTTTAGGTGGTATCAGCGGTAAGATTACATCTTCACCGGCTAAGCATTTATCAGTTCTGTGTAACCAGATGGTTAACTTCCTTGGTATCATGCAGAACGAGTGGGCAGGAGCACAGGCTTTCTCCTCATTTGATACCTACCTTGCCCCCTTCGCGAAGAAGGATAACCTTAATTATGACGAGGTTAAGAAGTGCATAGAATCATTTGTATATGGTGTTAACACACCGAGCCGCTGGGGCACACAGGCGCCCTTCTCTAATATTACTCTTGACTGGGTAGTTCCTTCAGACTTAGCGGACCTTCCGGCTATCGTAGGCGGAAAGGAGCAGGATTTCTGCTATCGCGACTGCCAGAAGGAGATGGATATGATTAATAAGGCTTTCTTGGAGATCATGATTGAGGGTGACTCTAACGGCAGAGGATTCCAGTATCCTATCCCCACATATTCCATTACAGACGCATTTGACTGGTCAGACACAGAGAATAACAGACTTCTCTTTGAGATGACAGCTAAGTACGGTACACCTTATTTCTCAAATTACATTAACAGTGATATGGAGCCTTCGGATGTTCGTAGTATGTGCTGCAGACTTCGTCTGGATCTTCGTGAACTTCGTAAGAAGTCAGGCGGATTCTTCGGAGCCGGAGAGAGCACAGGTTCCATCGGTGTTGTTACCATTAATCTTCCCAGGATTGCATATCTTGCAACAGATAAGGAAGACTTCTATAACAGACTTGGTCATATGATGGACGTTTCAGCGCGTTCACTTAAGATTAAGAGAGATATTATTACAAGACTTCTGGATGAGGGATTATATCCTTACACCAAGCATTATCTTGGTGGATTTGATAATCACTTCTCCACCATCGGTCTTGTGGGAATGAACGAAGTAGGACTTAATGCAAAATGGCTGCAGAAGGACCTTACACATCCTGAGACTCAGGAATTCGCCAAAGACGTACTTAATTTCATGCGTAACAGACTTTCCGATTATCAGGAGCAGTACGGTGACCTTTACAATCTGGAGGCTACACCGGCTGAGTCCACATCCTACCGTCTCGCTAAGCATGACAGAAGCAAATGGCCGGATATTAAGACAGCAGGTAAAGAGGGAGATACTCCTTACTACACCAACAGCTCACATCTTCCGGTTGATTATACAACAGATATATTTGAGGCTCTTGATATTCAGGATGACCTCCAGACCCTCTATACATCAGGAACTGTATTCCATGCATTCCTTGGGGAGAAGCTTCCTGACTGGCAGGCTGCAAGTAAGCTGGTAAGGGTTGTTGCTGAGAATTACAAGTTGCCTTACTACACCTTATCACCTACATATTCCATTTGCGCAGAGCATGGATATATTACAGGTGAGCAGTATGAATGCCCCATCTGCGGCAAGAAGACTGAAGTTTACAGCCGTATTACAGGATACTATCGTCCGGTTCAGAACTGGAATGACGGTAAGACCCAGGAGTTCAAGAACAGAAAACTCTACGATCTGAAGAATGTTGCTCTTAAAGACAAGGGCGGAGCGGCTAAAGTTGTTACTATATCAGGCGATGATGTTACTGTTACGGATTCTGACGATGTAAGATACCTCTTTACCACCAAGACATGTCCTAACTGCAAGATAGTTAAGGAGAAACTGGCAAAAGAGAATATTCCTTATGTAGTTATCGATGCAGAGGAGAATGTGGAACTCAGGGATAAGTACTCCATTATGCAGGCCCCCACATTGGTTGTTGTAGAGAATGGTGTGGTTCAGAAGTACGCAGGAGCAGCTGCTGTAACCAAATATATTAACTCATTGAAAGTTCAGGCGTAATGCCTCAACCTATAACAAAATAACAATTCCACGCAAGGACGGGATGAGCGATCATCCCGTTTTTGCTGTCCCCCTGTCAGGTAACAAAAGAGGTTGAATAATGGGGGAAATTAACGTATTATATATTGAAACGAGTTTTTTTGAAAGGAATGTCACAGATGAGTAAAGAACTTGAAAAAACATACGACCCTAAAAGGATAGAAGACCGGTTGTATAAGAAGTGGGAAGAGAAGGGATACTTTCACGCAGAGCCGGATAAGAGTAAAAAACCCTTTACTATAGTTATGCCCCCTCCGAATATCACAGGACAGCTTCATATGGGTCATGCCTTTGACAATACATTACAGGATATACTTATAAGATTTAAACGTATGCAGGGTTACTGCACTCTCTGGCAGCCGGGAACAGACCATGCCAGCATTTCCACGGAAGTTAAGATAATAAATGCCCTCAAAGCCGAGGGCATCGAGAAACAGGACCTGGGAAGGGAAGGTTTCTTAGAACGGGCGTGGAAGTGGCGTGACGAATACGGCACAAGGATTGTAACCCAGCTTAAGAAGATGGGAGTATCCGCTGACTGGGACAGAGAGCGTTTTACCATGGATCAGGGCTGTTCCGAGGCGGTAAAGGAAGTATTTATCAAGCTTTATAAAGAGGGATATATATATAAGGGCAGCAGGATAATCAACTGGTGTCCCGTATGTCAGACATCTCTCTCGGATGCTGAGGTTGAGCATGAGGAGCAGGAGGGACATTTCTGGCATATTAACTATCCCATAAAGGACAGTGACCGTTTTGTGGAGATAGCTACCACCAGGCCGGAGACCATGTTGGGAGATACGGCTCTAGCTGTTCACCCGGATGATGAGCGCTACAAGGACCTTATTGGCAAGACCGCCATTCTGCCCCTGGTAGGACGGGAGATACCTATCGTAGCTGATGAGTATGTTGATAAGGAATTCGGAACAGGAGTAGTTAAGATAACACCTGCCCATGACCCCAACGACTTTGAGGTTGGAAAGCGTCATAATCTGCCGGAGATAAATATAATGAACGATGATGCCACCATTAATGAGAATGGAGGCAAATATGCGGGAATGGACAGATATGAAGCCAGAAAGGTCATAGTAAAAGAGCTGGAGGAACAGGGCCTTCTGGTAAAGATAGAAAGCCATGTTCACAATGTAGGAACTCATGACAGGTGCAAGACTGTAGTTGAGCCCCTTATTAAGCCCCAATGGTTCGTTGCCATGGAAGAACTGGCTAAGCCTGCCATAAACGCTATTAAGACCGGGGAGCTGAAATTCGTTCCCGAGAGATTTGATAAGACCTATCTTCATTGGCTGGAGAATATAAGAGACTGGTGTATTTCAAGGCAGCTCTGGTGGGGACACAGGATCCCAGCTTACTACTGTCAGGACTGCGGTGAGGTCGTGGTTGCAGGAGAGGCACCGGATAAATGCCCCAAGTGCGGAAGCACTAACTTAAAACAGGATGAAGACGTGCTGGATACATGGTTTTCATCAGCCCTGTGGCCCTTCTCTACACTGGGGTGGCCTAAGAAGACTCCGGAGCTGGATTATTTCTATCCTACGGATGTCCTGGTTACGGGATATGATATCATCTTCTTCTGGGTTGTAAGAATGGTATTCTCCGGATATGCCCATACAGGCAAGAGTCCCTTCCATACCGTATTTATCCACGGTTTGATCAGAGACTCCCAGGGAAGAAAGATGAGTAAATCCCTGGGTAACGGTATCGACCCACTGGAGGTAATAGACAAATACGGTGCAGACGCCTTAAGACTTACTATTATCACAGGTAATTCCCCGGGAAATGATATGCGTTTCTATTGGGAGAGAGTAGAGGCTAACAGGAACTTTGCCAATAAGATATGGAATGCTTCCAGATTCATAATGATGAATCTGGGAGATAGCGACCCCACCCAGCCCGGCCTTAAAGACCTTGCCCCTGCTGACAGGTGGATTACTTCGAGATTCAATTCAGTAACAAAAGAAGTTACGGAAAACATGGAGAAGTATGAACTGGGAATCGCAGTTCAGAAGATATATGACTTTGTCTGGGATGAGTTCTGTGACTGGTATATAGAGATTGTTAAGCCTAGATTATATAATAAGGAAAATGACCCTGTTTCGGCCAACGCTGCTCTTTGGACACTGCGTACTGTTCTTATCGGTGCGTTAAAACTACTTCATCCATACATGCCCTTTGTTACCGAGGAGATATTCTGTACATTACAGTCTGAGGAAGAATCCATTATGGTATCATCCTGGCCGGTATTTGATGAAGAGAAGGCTTTCTCGGAGGATGAAGAGGCCTTTACTCATATCCAGGATGCCATAAGAGCCATCAGGAATTCCCGTACGGAGCTTAATGTACCGCCTTCGAGGAAGGCTACGGTATACGTGGTGACATCTGAGGATAAGATTAAATCTACCTTTGAGAACATGAAGGATGACTATATTAACCTTGCCATGTCCGATAAGATAATAGTTCAGGCTGATAAGGCAGGTATCAGTGATACGGCGGTATCGGCTGTTATCCCCGGAGCAGTTATCTATATTCCTTTGGAGGAACTGGTTGATCTGGATAAGGAAAGAGAGCGTCTCACAAAGGAAAAAGAGAAGCTTATGGGAGAGATCAAGAGAGCCGAAGGTATGCTTTCAAATGAAAAGTTTGTAAGTAAGGCACCTTTTGCCAAGGTAAATGAGGAGAAAGAGAAGCTTGCCAAGTACAAAGACATGCTGGAGCAGGTGGAACTTCGTATTAAACAGCTTTAATAGTTAAAAAAAGAGATCGGTTGAGATAAACCGGTCTCTTATATTTTATATATTCTTATCATAGATTTCTTTGAAATATTTCGACAACTCTGTTGAATGTATATTAATTGTATGTTAGAATAATCATAACTATGAGAAGGTTTAAGAGCCAGAATTTAGGGAATCAAAAGGGAAATTTATGGATAAGGTTCTAAAAGACAAAGGGAACGATATAAAACAAAAAAGTGCTGATGTTGACAGCTATATAAAAGACGCGGTAGTAGCCATGCTTGGAGACAGGTATGACGGCTTAATGTATGTTTCCATAACGGAGGATGAGAATAACGACCCATCTACCATATTCAGGCTGAGCAAGTACGTAAAACGTTATATTCCCAATTGGGAGGATGATATTCCCTTCAGTAAAAGACTTGATCTTTTGGCGGATTATCTTGTTCATCCGGACGATCGGGAGTATTTTCTTGCCCAGACCCGCAGGGATATGCTTTTAAAAAGGGCAGAACACGAGCAGGTTATCCTTGTTAATTTCAGGAGTATCGTAGACAGCAGGCACCACGACTTTCAGATGAGTTTTTCGCCTGACAGGAATGAAGAGGGGAAGATTATAGGTTTAGTAGTGGGCCTTTATAATAACGATGATGTTCTTAAGATTCAGAGAGATGCCATCATCTTTCAGAAGGCTATCTTACAGGATGTGGTATGTATTTTCAGGGTCTCATTTACAAGGGATATTGTCTACTTTCCCGTAATTTATATGGAAGACGGAAAAGAGATTGATATATCCAAGCGATTCGGAGAAAGGATAGAATCCCTTCAGGAGATAATCAGAAGAACTGCTGAAAGAGATATACACGCTAATGACAGGGAGAAGTTTATAAACTTCTTTAAAATAGATAATATTAAATCCTGTTTTGAAAATGGAGAGTCTAATCCCTCTATTGTCTGCAGAACCAGGAATAATAAAGCAGGACAGTGGAATTATGAGAGGTTTGCCTGCTTTATAAATAAGGACGATTATAATGATGACCTCTATGGTATCTGTGTTGCATATGATGCCAACTTAGAGGTTATCAGACAGAAGAAGCTTGAAGAGGCAAAAGAGGAGGCAGAATCTGCAAACCGTGCGAAATCAGCTTTTCTCTTTAATATGTCCCATGATATAAGGACACCAATGAATGCCATAATAGGCTTTACTGAGAAGGCCAGAAGGAATATTAATAATCCTGAGATAGTCGAGGACTGTCTTAATAAGGTTCAGAAATCAAATAATTTCCTTCTTCAGCTGATAAATGATGTTCTTGATATGGCAAGAATAGAATCCGGCAAAATGGTTCTGGAAGAAGATATATGGAACCTTCCTTCCAGGTGCCAGGAACTGGCAGATATGCTCCGATCCTCAATGCAGGAGAAGGGGATTACCTTTATTTGCAATTTTGAAGATATAAAACATGCCTTTGTATGGCAGGATGCCCTTCGCGTCCGTCAGATTATGCTTAACATTCTGTCCAATGCACTGAAATATACCAAGGCGGGAGGTACAGTTACTTTTTCCACTCATGAGATCCCCTGCAGTAAAGAAGGCTACGCTTCCTATGATTTTATTGTTGAGGATACCGGAATAGGAATGTCCAAGGAATTCCTGTCACACCTTTTCGAGCAGTTCTCCAGAGAAAAAACATCTACTGAAGACGGAACCGCAGGAACAGGCCTTGGAATGGCTATTGTTAAAAGGCTTGTAGACACATTAGATGGAAGCGTTCAGGTAGAATCGGAGCTTGGGAAGGGAACAAAGGTGAAGGTTAATCTGACTTTCAGGATAGCCATGCCTGAACATACAGGCAAGGCAGTGGAGACGGAAGAAGACGAGAGCTTCATGGTTGGGCTCAAAGTACTTGTGGTAGAGGACAATGATCTGAATAGAGAGATAGCCAGTGATCTTCTCAGCGAATACGGAGCAATAGTAGATACTGCCGAGGACGGCATGGCTGCTGTTAAGAAGCTTAAACGGGCTGAAACCGGCCAGTATGATATAGTACTCATGGATATTCAGATGCCTAATATGAACGGTTATGAGACGACCCATGTTATCCGGTCTCTTAATAAGACCGTGAGCAGTATTCCCATAATTGCAATGACGGCCAACGCCTTCGAAGAGGATAAAAAGAAGGCGCTGGAATCAGGCATGAGAGGCCATGTTTCAAAGCCTATAGATGTTAAGGAATTGCTACAGGCTATAAGAAAAGCACTTGACTAATCAGGTGATGAGGTAGAAATTCTTGCTAAAGGAGGGCAAAAGGTCGAATGGCTGACCAGAATAAAACCTATGTCAGGGTTTCAGGCGACCAGATGGAGGCATTTTTATACCTCACGGACCCGGGAGAAGGAATTTCATATAGCAGAAAAGAGATAGATGCTCTTCTTAATCAAAACGGCGTTGTAATGGGTATTATGGACGAAGTTTTAGACGACGCCATAGAACGCGGCGTTTACTATCGGGAGATTCTTGTTGCCAAGGGTCAGGACCCGGTTGACGGCGTGGATGGTTATTATGACTATAATTTCAGCCGCGTTATCGATAAAAGACCTGACGCTAAGGCGGATGGCACCATTGATTACTGGAACATCTCTTCCATAGAGCACGTAAAAAAAGACCAGGTAATCGCCACGTACGTTCCGGCAGTTCAAGGTTTAAGCGGCTTTACGGTTAAAGGAAAAAGCCTTATGCCCAAGCGGGCCAGGGAACTTGCTCCCCTGAAGGGAAAAGGTTTCGAGAAACTGGATGATGATCTGACATATATTTCTCTCCTTGACGGCAAGATTGAGGTTCAGGGAGACAAGATTGTTATATCGGAGATATATGAGATATCAGGGGATGCGGATCTGTCTACCGGCAATATTAACTTCCCCGGAGATGTAGTTATCTACGGAAAGGTATGTACGGGAGTAAGTATTAAAGTAGGGGGCAACCTTACAGTTAACGGAAATGTTGAGACTGCCATTATCGATGTGGGCAAGGACATCATTTTCAGAAGCGGAATGCAGGGAGGATATAAGGCCAAAGTCAGCGCAGGAGGAGATATTACCGCTAAGTTTATAGAGAATACCAAGGTCCGGGCAGGAGGAACCATCAGGGCCGAAGTCCTGATGAACACCAATGTGGAGTATTGTGAGAAGCTTATAGTGGATGGAAACAAGGCTGCCATCATAGGCGGAAGCGTTACGGCTCTCCAGGGAATCTATGCGGGGTCCATCGGGAATGAGGCAGAGATACCCACGGGGATCAGCGTGGGAGTGTCCAAAGATGTATATGTCCGGAAAGAGATTCTCATTAAAAAGATTGAAAAGAATGAGATAAACATACAGCGTATTGAGGTAGGTATAAAGCAGTTCCAGGAGCTGATGGAGAAGGATCCCAGGATTAAAAAGGACGATCCCCGTAAGGCCCAGCTCATAAGAGCCAAGATTCAGGATAATGTCATCCTGAGCCAGGACAGGGCGGAATTATCCAAGCTGGAGTCTCTGATAGAACGGGGCAAGAACCCCTACGTAAGGGTTTCGGGCTACGTCTATCCGAGAGTATCCGTTTCGGCGGAATCAATGGTGATGACAACCAAGGATAAGGAAATGGCAGTGGAATTTATTTTCCTGGATGGTAATTTGATAAAACGAGCTTATACATATTCGGGTTAGCATAAAATCAATCAATAGATTGATTTTTTGCTTATTTTTGGGTATTATAAGGAGGATGCTAAAGCATCTTTGCAAACGGAGGTAAATAATGCTTAATTTTGAGGAAGAACTGAGCAAGTTTAAGCCAAGTTCGGAGATAGATAATGCCGAAGAGGTTATTTACAATAGAGAAGTGGCTGATGTGACCGATTTCGTTAAGGAAATGTTGGACGAGATCCAGAAGGATTCACGTAAACGTTCACTGCAACCGGAAGGAAAGAAACAGTAATGAGATGTTATAATTGCGGCAGAAAGCTTGCCAGCCTTGATACATGCAGTTACTGTGGTGCTGATGTCCGTATGTATGGTCGTGCTGCAGCCATATCTAACGCATTGTATAACGAGGGATTGTACCAGGCCGGTAACAGAGAGCTTACAGGCGCCATTGATACCCTCAGGCTCAGCCTGAGATATAATAAGGAAAATGTTGATGCACGAAACCTGCTGGGTTTGGTGTATTTTGAGGTTGGAGAGGTTGTTGATGCCCTAAGTGAGTGGGTTATCAGCAAGAATATTCAGCCGGATGAAAACGCGGCCGATTATTTTTTGACCAAGATTCAGAGTAATCCCAATAAACTGGAGACACTGAATCAGGCTATAAAAAAATATAACCAGTCCCTGCTGTATTGCAAACAGGGCAGCGATGACCTGGCGGTTATACAGCTTAAAAAAGTTATAGCCAATAACGGTAATCTCGTTAAGGCACACCAGCTTCTAAGCCTGCTTTATCTTAAGAATAAGGAATACGAAAGGGCTAAGAAGAGTCTTACAAGGGCCTATCGTATCAACAAGACTGACCCCCTTACCATCAGGTATATGGGAGAACTTGAGAAAGTCTATAAAAAGGGCGGAAGGGCAGCTTCTCCGGAGCAGAAGGAGCAGGAGAAGGAAGAGAAGCTGAAGAATAAGCTGCTGGGAAAGAGCGGCGGATATGAAAGCGGCGGCGTTAACGGCCTTATTAACATTATATTCGGCCTGGTGCTGGGTATCTTGGCTACGGTGTTCCTCATCGTGCCGGCAGTGAAGCATAATTCCAATTCGGATGTCAGCAACTCGCTTCTATCCGCAAATGAGCAGCTGGCTGATAAATCTTCGGAGATAGGAAGCCTGGAGAAGAAGATTAAGGATCTGGAGGCAGAGAAGGAGAACCTGGTTAAGGAGGCATCCCAGACTACTGAAGTCAGAGAAGCTTATTCGGCACTGTATCGTGCCTTGAGTATGAGAGGCGGGGACCCCCTTGCCATAGCTGAGCTTCTGGAAGGGGTTAAACCGGAGATGCTGGATGATGCTGCAAAGGCATATTATCAGGAGCTGAAGACATCTACAGACGGGGCAGCCGTGGTGGCATATTATAAAACTGCAGATGAAGCTCTGAAGAGTAATAACTATGATGAGGCCATAAAATACTTTGAGAAAGTTGAAAAGATCCGGGAGGGATATCAGGGTGGAAGTTCCCTACTGGGACTGGCTCAAAGCTATCAGGCTAAGAACGATAAAGAGAAGGCGAAGGAGACTTATAACAAAATAATACAGTTGATGGGGGAAGACAGTGTTGCGGGAAAGGCAGCGGGGGATGCTCTAAAAACACTGAATAATTAACTCTAAATATAATAACACGCAGGAGTAGAGAGTATGAGACTTAGCATGTGGATCCTGGCTGACTGGCTGTGGAAGTATAACCCCATTATTTACATCAAAGACGGAGTTCAGACACTGCGTGGCGTAAGACTGTATTCTACGGATATGGTTATGGAACGCCAGAATGTGTATCTAGGAAGAGCTCAGGAATTTATCGGCAGCGGTGGTGACGGAGTTATATGCGTCCATGAGCATGATATGATGCTTCTGGATACTAACGACATCGACCATGTCTTAAATGAAATTCTATCAGCATTTGATTTTTACAACAAATGGTCAGACGACATGAAGGAGTCTATCAACAATGGATGCAGTCTGCAGAGGCTGATAGACGATTCCCATGCTATTATTGATGAACCTATTCTGGTATACGATTCATCCTATAAAGTATTGTCATATTCCGGAGCATATAAGCGCGAATTGGAGACTAACTGGCGGTCTCTTATGGCCGGCAGTAACATGCAGAGCAAGATGGTTCGCTTTAAACCGGGTCTTCAGAAGAATGATAAGGTTAAATCCGCTTATATCGCTAATTTTCCTGACGTGTCCAATCGTACAGTCTGGGTGAATCTTTTCAGCTTTAAGAAGTACCTGGGACAGGTTATCATTATTGAGCATAAACATAAGATCACTGAGGGAAGACTTCACCTGTGCGCAACCCTTGCCCACCTTATTGAGTACTGGATTAGATTCAATGATGAGCAGACTGAGCAGAAGGTTGAGTCGGCTATTTTCTCCAATCTGCTGGAGGATAAGCACCTTCTTAAGGAAGAGGTTGACCAGCAGCTGGCGGTACTGAACTGGAAAGACTCGGATATGAAGGTTATAGTTAAGCTTTTCCTTTTTGAATCCAGTCCCGAGATTAATCAGAAGATCGTTGATGAGGTTGAGACCCACCTGCATGACTGCTATACCATTTTCCACGAATTCTCTGCAGCCATTATAGGTAATACTTCCCTTATTCCCATGGAGGAGATTGAGAAAGAACTTAAGGTTATTCTTATGGAGAACTGCTGCTGCTGCGGAGTTAGTTTCCAGTTTACCAATATTATGAATCTTAAGCTTTATTACGAGCAGGCGGATATTGCTTTGAAATACGGTAATCCTGCTGCAGGAAGCATTAATTACTGCAGCGATTACATTATGAAGTACCTGCTGAATGTTATAAAGACCAATTCAAAAACTGCAATAATTCATCCTTCATTATATATCTTGAAGCGTTATGATGAAGCCAACAAGTCGGAATTGTATAATACACTCTACCAGTATCTTCTTCACGAGCGCAACCTCGTCAAGACTGCTGAGATACTTTCCATTCACAGGAATTCGCTCCTTTACCGTATAAAGAAGATAAAGGAGCTGGTGGATATCGATATGGATAATCCGTCACTGCGCCAATACCTGGTTATTTCCTTCCAGCTGCTGGGACGGTACTACGAAAACGAGTTTTCGTAGGAAAGAAGATGGAGGCTTTCATGAGATTTAAACTTATCGGATGTAAGCTTATTCAAAGAGAAATAGCGAGTATTATAGCCAAGACGGATAACATTGTGGATGTTACCCTTATCAGGCAGGACTATCACCAGACTCCTGAACTTCTCAGAGATGTTCTCCAGCGGGAGATTGACGAGATAGATTCCAATGAGAGCAGGTACACCAATGACCTGACACTGAACGACATCGATGCCATTCTTATCGCCTATGGTCTGTGTTCCAATGCCACGGCAGGCATTCACAGCAGTAAGTATAAGATTGTTATCCCAAAGGCCCATGATTGTTCTACACTGCTTATGGGGTCCAAAGAGGCCTACAGCGACTTTTTCGCCGAGAACGGGGGTTCATATATATACTCCCGGGGTTGGATGGAACTTGGAATCAACGAAGACGAGCTGAGGCTGGAGAGGCTTCGGGCTGAGTATATGAAGAAGTTTGAAGACGAGGACACAGTGGAGTACCTGCTGGATATGGAACGGGAGATGCTTAAGAATTACGATACCGCTACTTTTCTTAACTGGCCCGGATTTACCCCCCCGGTATATGAGGACCGGGTTAAGGAGATTGCCAAATATCATAATTGGAAATACAAACGGGTGGATGGAAATGACTCGCTTATATCTGACCTTATCGAGGGAAGATGGTCTCCGGAGCGATTTGTGGTACTTGAGCCGGGGCAGGAGATAACCCCGTCTTATGACCGGGAAGTAATTAAAGTTAAATAAATCAACATTTAATATATTGGAGGGTTACCAATGAGCCGGATTAATATACCGACACAAGCAGATGACAGTACCCGCGCAGAATCTAAGGCAATTGCGTACATTTGCGGCGTGATTGCCTCTTTATGTCTTATGGTAGCATGTCTTATTATTTCTGTAGAGATTAACATCGTTGACAGAGGGTTTTTCCTTGAAGAGTATAAAAAATGCCGGGTGGACCTTGATCTTGGCATGGAGATGAAGGATATAGAGTATGTGTCCGAAGAGATGATGAAATACCTTTTCGGACAACGAGGGGATCTGGTTATCTATACCAATATGAGGGGCCAATACAGAGAGTTTTTTAATGATCGTGAAAAGACTCATATGATTGATGTAAAGAATATGTATGACGGCGCGGTTGCAGTCCGAAGTGCCTGCCTTATTACCGCAGTGGTTATGATAGGGATTATTATCTTCCTTCGTAGAAAGACGGCACCGGATATTCTGGCAAAGTCGTATCTTTTTACCTGTGTAGGGGCGGCTGTTTTCTTCGGGGGCATATTGCTGTTTATTTCTTCATATGGTTTTACAGAGTTTTGGTTTAAGTTCCACGGGGTATTCTTCACAAACGATCTCTGGCTCTTAAACCCTGCCACGGATATGATGATCCTGCTCCTTCCCGAACAGTTCTTTTTTGACCTGGTATTTAAAAGCCTGCTGTTTTTCGGAATAATAACAGGATTACTTATTATTCTGTCTCTTATAAGAGTGTCATTTGTGCGACGTAATCGGCATGTCCAAAAGGCATGAAACCGTTGCAAAATCTTGCTGTTTGGCTTATAGTTTATTATATGGATTTGTGATTATTTATTATTTTGGAGGAGAATATGAGCGTAAGAAGAATATATGTTGAAAAAAAGAAACCCTATGCCGTTGCTGCGGGGAAACTCCTGGGAGAGATTAAGAACTACCTTGGAATAGACAGTGTGACCGGCGTCAGGGTTCTTATACGCTATGATATAGAGAATATTTCGGATGATACTTACGAGGCCGCTAAGAGAACCGTATTCTCGGAGGCACCGGTAGATGATCTATACGAAGAAAAATTTGAGGCAGGGGGCGGAAAGGCCTTTTGCGTGGAGTATCTTCCGGGACAGTTTGACCAGAGGGCTGATTCTGCCGAGCAGTGCGTCAAGCTCCTTAATGAAAATGAAGATCCCAAGGTCAGAACGGCTACTACTTACATTATAGAGGGTGACGTAAGCGATGAACAGCTCTCTTCCATAAAGGAGCTTTGCGTTAATCCCGTGGACTCCCGTTTTGCATCAGAGAGCAAGCCAAAGACCCTTGTTACGGAATATGAAGAACCGGCAGATGTTAAGATATTTGACGGATTCAGAACCTGCTCCGAGGAGGAGTTTAAGGAACTCTACGATTCTCTGGGCCTTGCTATGACTTACAAGGATTTCTGCTTCATCAGAGAGTATTTTAAAACAGAGGAGAAACGAGACCCCTCCATGACGGAGATCAGGGTTCTTGATACATACTGGTCGGATCATTGCCGTCATACCACATTTTCCACGGAGCTTAAGGATATTGCCTTTGATGAAGGCAAATACAAGGCTCAGATTGAGAGCAGTTTTAAGCGTTATCTGAAGGACAGGGAAGAATTGTATGCAGGAAGAAAGGATAAGTATATCTGCCTTATGGATCTTGCCACGGTTTCTGCCAAGATGCTTAAGAAGAAGGGACTCTTGGATGACCAGGAAGAGACGGATGAGATCAATGCCTGCAGTATAGTTTGCCCCGTTACGGTAGACGGCGAGACGTCGGAATGGCTTATAAGCTTTAAAAATGAGACACATAACCATCCTACGGAGATAGAGCCCTTCGGAGGTGCTGCCACCTGTCTCGGCGGAGCCATAAGGGATCCCCTTTCGGGACGTTCTTATGTTTATCAGGCAATGCGTATTACCGGTGCTGCTGACCCCAGAACTGCAATGAAAGATACCCTGAAGGGAAAACTTCCCCAGAAGAAGATCGTCAGGGATGCGGCAGCCGGATACAGTTCATACGGTAATCAGATAGGACTGGCAACAGGCTATGTTAAAGAGATATATCACCCGGATTACGTTGCAAAACGTATGGAGATTGGTGCTGTTATGGGCGCTGCTCCCAGGGCAAATGTCATTCGTGAATCGTCAGATCCGGGAGATATCATTATCCTGCTGGGAGGACGTACGGGAAGAGACGGCTGCGGCGGCGCAACCGGATCCTCAAAGGTTCATACGGAGGAATCCATTGAAACCTGCGGGGCAGAGGTGCAAAAAGGTAATCCCCCCACAGAACGTAAGATTCAGAGACTTTTCAAGCGTCCAGAGGTAAGCCGTCTTATTAAAAAATGTAATGATTTCGGAGCCGGCGGAGTATCTGTTGCCATCGGCGAGCTGGCAGACGGACTTAAGGTTAATCTGGACAAGGTTCCGAAGAAATATGAGGGATTGGACGGAACGGAGATAGCCATATCAGAGTCACAGGAGCGAATGGCTGTAGTTGTTGCTCCGGAGCATGTGGAAGAGTTCCTGAAATATTCTGCCCAGGAGAATTTAGAGGCTACGGTTGTAGCGGAAGTGACCAAAGAATCCAGACTGGTTCTTAAGTGGAGAGATAAAGACATAGTAAATATTTCAAGAGCATTTTTGGATACCAACGGTGCTCACCAGGAAACATCAGTTGTGGTAGAGATGCCTGATGAGACGGTTAATCCCTTTGCCAAGGATTCTTTAAAGGATGAAAGCACAAGAGGAGCATTTGCAAGGATCCTGGGAGATATTAACGAGTGTTCGCAAAAGGGTCTGGTAGAGATGTTTGACAGTTCCATAGGAGCAGGAACCGTTCTTATGCCTTACGGCGGATGCTACCAGATGACGGAGATCCAGTGTATGGTTGCCAAGCTTCCTCTGGAGAAGGGGGAATCCGATACGGTAACCATGATGAGTTACGGTTTTGATCCCTACCTTTCCAAGTGGAGTCCCTATCATGGCGCTATGTATGCCGTTATTGAGTCGGTATCCAAGATAGTTGCCACCGGAGGAGATTATAAGAAGATCCGTTTCTCTTTCCAGGAGTATTTCAGAAGAATGACAGAGGATCCAAGGAGATGGAGCCAGCCATTCGCAGCCCTTCTGGGAGCATATGAGGCACAGATGCAGCTGGGTCTGCCTTCCATAGGCGGTAAGGATTCCATGTCCGGTACATTTAACGATATAGATGTTCCTCCCACCCTTGTTTCATTTGCTGTGGATGTGGCAAAGACGGAGGATATAGTAACACCGGAATTTAAAAATGAAAACAATAAGATAGTTAAATTTGTAATTAATAAAGATGATAATCTCATTCCGGACTTTGAAGCCTTAAAACGCAGTTATGAGCGCATTCATGAGTTGATCTCCGAAGGCAATATATTTGCATCATATACCCTGGGACGTCATGGAATGCTTCCGGCTATCTGCAAGATGGCCATGGGTAACCGCGTCGGATGCCATATTTATGATTCATTTGAAATAAATGATCTTACAAGGGCTGCTTACGGCGAGATCATTGCGGAAGTTCCGGAGAGCGCTCTGACAAGGATAGATATTCCCCATGTTGTTATCGGTGAGCTTATTGATACACCTGCCATATTCTACAAGAATATGCTCTACAATATGGAGGAGATGGCTGCTGACTGGACAGGGACTCTGGAAAAGGTATTTCCTACTGATTCCGGTTCCAAGAAGGATAAAGAGGTCAGACCGAGACTTTATTATAAGAGCAAGGTTTATGTATGCAAGAACAAGGTTGCTAAGCCAAATGTATTTATCCCCGTATTTCCGGGGACCAACTGTGAGTATGACAGCAGGAGGGCCTTTGAAAATGCAGGGGCAGATGTTAATACGGTTGTCTTTAAGAATCTGACGGCTGATGGTATCAGAGATTCTGTAGAAGAATACGTTAAAGCCATAAATAATGCCCAGATCGTTATGTTCCCGGGTGGATTCAGCGCAGGAGATGAGCCGGAAGGATCGGCGAAGTTCTTTGCCACTGCCTTTAGAAATGAAAAGCTGAAAGAGGCAATGGAAGATCTTCTCCAGAAGAGGGACGGACTTGTTCTTGGTATCTGTAACGGCTTCCAGGCCCTTATTAAGCTGGGACTGGTTCCCTTCGGACGGATCGTGGAGCAGGAGGAAGATGCACCCACCCTTACCTATAATACCATAGGACGTCATATTTCGAAGATTGTTAATACGCGAGTTGTCAGTAATAAATCTCCATGGCTTTCAGAGGCACGGCTGGGATCAGTATATGTAACACCGGTATCCCACGGCGAAGGAAGATTTGTAGCTCCCCAGGACGTAATCGAGAAGCTTTTTGCCAACGGACAGGTAGCTACCCAGTATGTAGACGCCAAGGGACGTCCCGCCATGGATGAAGAGTATAACGTCAATGGTTCATTTTTCGCAATTGAGGGTATTACAAGTCCTGACGGACGAGTTCTGGGCAAGATGGCCCACTGCGAAAGAAAGGGCAGGGGCGTAGCTATTAACATATACGGAGAGCAGGATTTGAAGCTCTTTGAGTCAGGAGTTAATTATTTCAAGTAATTTAAATTATATTTAATTTTCTGCTTCATAATGGGGGTATGCTATGAGATACATGTCTTTAAAGGATATTAAGCTGAATATGGTTCTCGCTTACGGCATTTATGATGCACAGAATAAATGCATTGCCCAAAAGGGAGACCATATTGATAACCGTATCCAGTATTATCTTGAGGATAACGGATACAGGGGGGCATATATTGATGATAAGATAACAGATGATATTAAGGTGAATCCTTTTATCAAGCCCAAGCAGCGAGGGGTTATGATGAGAGATATTTATTTCTGTCATCTGGCTGAGTGCAAGAAGCATGCCGAGGATATAGTTAAGGAGCTTAAGATGGCGGGAGACCTCCATCTGGATTATATAGATCCCAGAGCTGAAAAAGACTATATTTATGCTCACAGTGTTAACGTGGCTATTATTAGCGGCATAATCGGGCTTAAAATGGGAATGCCGGCCAAAAAGGTTGAGAATCTTGTTTTTGCAGCCCTTCTTCATGATGTGGGCAGACAGCGTCTTCCGGATAGTATAGGAGAGAATAAGGGAAGACTGTCTCAGGAGGAGTATCTTACCATGAAGCTTCACCCCTCTATTTCTGTCCAGATGATCAAGGAGAGGGGGCCTGTTCCTGAAGAGGTTAAACAGGCTATCTTAGCTCATCATGAGAACGAAGATGGCAGCGGATACCCCAATAAACTGTCAGGAGACAGCATTCCTCTTTTTGCGAGGATAATACATGTTGCGGATGTATTTGATGCCTTAACTGCTGTAAGACCCCATAAAGGGGCTTATCTGCCCATAGAGGCTTTGGAATACCTGGAAGGCGGTGTGGGAATCCTCTTTAATCGCTCTGCTGTTGCGGCATTAGAGGGCAGTGTTCCGGAATTTCCCAAGGGAACAGGAGTTGTGACAAGTAACGGTATATCCGGTACTGTTATGAAAAATAGTGCAAGAAACGGGGGACGTCCCATTATACTTACTGAAAAGGGCGAGATTCTCAATATGGCAAAACAGGGGTATAATGACCTTCTTCTTGCCAGTATGGTGGAACATGCAGAGTATACCATAGAGGAGAATGAGCTGGGGCGTATGGAGATGATCAGCGGTAAGAAACATTACCGCCTTATGATCGTGGATGACCAGAAGACAAACCTCATGCTGCTAAAAGACATACTGGACGACTATTATGAACTTGCTCTCCTTAAATCAGGGGAGCAGGCTATAGACTACCTGGATAATAATATATGTCCGGATCTGGTTCTTATGGATATTAATATGCCTGGGATGGACGGGATACAGGCTGCCACCATTATTCAGGAAAAAACCAGTCATATGGTTCCTATTCTCTTCGTATCATCCAACAACGATCTGAATACGGTGCTGTCCTGTCGCAACCTGGGCTGCGCCGGTTATATCGTGAGACCCTATAATGCGGTATATATTAAATCTGCAATTAAGGAAATACTTACAGGGGAAAGAGACGCAGTATGCTGAAAATCATAGAGATTGTCTTTCTTTGCATTACTATAATTGTTATTTGGACCTATATTCTATCAGGGACATATTATCGTGCTCACAGGCTGTTGCCGCTGATAATGGGCTTTATTGCAGTGTTCCAGTTTAATGAGGTTGCCAGACAGATATTCGGTTATAATTATGTCTTCTGGCGGCTGAATGATATGATTCTGGTTCACGAGTGTTATCTGATAGTCTGTTATTTTGAGGACTACCTTGAACTCAGGGTGAAAAGATTCGTTCATTGGATCCTGGGGGCAGCTGTTGCTATTACGGATTATATTCTGTTTACCGCAAGTATGACTGAACCTATATATCGAATCGGAGTATTGTCCTGCTTCCTTTTGTGTGCGTTGTCTGTTGTTATTCTTCAGGTCCGGGCTACCTTCCAGCAGAGTTACAGCCGTCGGGAGGGTAAGGTTAATCTTCTTATTGCTTCGGCTCTGGCTGTTCCCGGCGTAGTGGTATTATATGACTGTATCGTTAATGTGGTAAGCGGTGCCCAGCTCTTCATTGCTCTTGAGATTTCTCTGGTTATCATCTGGTATCTGGTTATCTCGGGACAGATTGTTGATACAAGAATTATTCTTAATAACAGTGTCTTTAAGAACTCAGAAATCCCCACTATGCTTTACGATACGGACTATTATCTTATAACCGCAAATACAGTGGCAAAAAAGATCCTTTCAGATAAGGGCTACGATTATGAGAATATGAAACGGGAGGATTACAGGAGGCTGGCATCGGCCATAAGTGAGCGAGCTGACGGTCAGGAGGAAGTAATCGGAGACAGCATTTACAGATGGCAGATTACCCCTGTTGACCATAAGGATAAGATCAGGGGATATATATCCCAGCTTGTTGATATCTCCCAACAAAAAGAAGAAACCAGGCAGATGGAGAAGCTGAAGGAGGCTGCAGAAGAGCGTTCTAAGATGAAGGCGCAGTTTCTTGCCATGCAGAGCCATGAACTCAGAAGTCCTCTGCAGGCTATAATAGGTATCAGCCAGATTCTTTCTGCGAAGAAAGAGATATCGCCCCAGGACAGGCGCCTGGCTCAACACATCAATTCATCAGGAAATACGCTTCTTAAGATAGTTAATTCTATATTAGATTTTTCTAAGTTGGAGTCAGGACACTTCCAGCTGTCGGAGAGACCCTATGATTTTCTGGCAATGCTTATGGAACTTGCCCAGATGTCATTGGTTAACCTGGACAAGAAACCTATTCTCTTTTCCATTGAAGTTCAGAGCTTTTATCCCAGTGTTCCCATCGGTGATGAACTCTGCGTTAAGGAAATGATCCAAAATATATTGTCCAATGCCATTAAATTCACTTCCGAGGGTGAGATACGCTGTAATATTGAGTTCACCGAGCCGGAAAATGGTTCTGTGGTTATGACCTGTATTGTAAAAGATACAGGCCCCGGAATGACTCAGGATCAGCAGGAGCATATATTTGATGATTATGCCTCATTTGCGAACCAGAGTGCAAAGGAGGGGACGGGCCTGGGTCTTTCTCTCGTTGCACAGATGGCCAAGATGATGAAGGGCGGTGCATGGGCTGAAAGCGACGGCGTGTCCGGAAGCTCCATAGGATTTACCGTTATTCAGGGTGTGGCCGAGAATTCGGAGAATAAGCCGCCTACTACCATTGATCAGTATAATTTCAAGGGAACAAAGAAAGCAGAGGGAACTAAAGTTTATCCTTCTTATTGTTATCCGGATGCAAAGGTTCTCTTTGCGGATGATATGAAGATAAACAGACGAATCCTGAGGGAACTTATATCTCCATGGAAATTCACAATTGAAGAGGCACAGGACGGCGAAGAAGCTGTTGAAATGGTTAAGAATAATCATTATGATCTGATCATTCTGGACCTTCGAATGCCAAAAATGGACGGAGATGAGGCGGCTGAGATCATCAGCGGCATCTGTGATACTCCCCTTGTACTCTTAAGCGCGAACCTTTTTGACAATACTAAAGATCAGTATCTTGCAAAAGGGTTTAATGCGGTACTTTCCAAGCCTATTGATATGCGGGAGGTAAAGAATGTTCTTGAGACATATCTTCCTGAAGATCTTAAAGTTGCAGCGGAGGATGTGTCTAAGGATGCGGATAAGGAGAACTTCAAATCACTGGAGTCCAAGTATAAAACCCTGCAGACCTTCAGAAATGAGCTGCATGAGGCCGGACTTGATATTCAGAAGACCTACATGCTCGACCTGGCCTTGTTCCAGACTAAGGTTCACGGTATTAAGGGCGCAGCGAGACAGCTGGGATATGTGTATATAGCCGACAAGTCTGAGATAATGGAGATGGCGGCAAAAGCAGAGCATACACCGTATATTGAGAGGTTTATAAACGAATATGCAGATGAACTCCTGGCCAGTGTTGACGATATAGACACGGATCTCGAACGCCTTGAACTTGAAATGAAAAAGAGCAATACCAGAAAGGCAGGAAAGCTTTCGGCTTCAAAGGAAGAAGTAGAGAAGCTCTTTATGGAGATGAAAGAAGGCTTTGAAACATATAACTACAGTAAGATAGACAACGCTGCCAGAAATCTTAATGCTTTGGCCCTGGTGGAATCGGAGAGAGCATTTTTGGAAGAGTGCACAAAGGCTTTGGAAGACTTTGATTACGAGCTGGGAGTTAAGCTTTTCTCTACCAGGAATAATGCCTTGGAGTTAGAACAGCTTCGTTGAGGGAAATGGGTAAAAACTGCTTGACTTTTGTCTTTAAATGATAGTATAATGCATGAGTGCGACATATGGGATCATAGCTCAGCTGGGAGAGCACCTGCCTTACAAGCAGGGGGTCATAGGTTCGAGCCCTATTGGTCCCATTGTAATACCTCATCGTAAGCGATCAGTCGTCTACGGCGTCAGCTTACGGTATAAGACGCACCGCCTTCGGCGGAATGCTGTCATAAGGTATCCACCGCTTCGCGGTCCCCCTTATGACATATGGCGGAATAGCTCAGTTGGCGAGAGCACACGGTTCATACCCGTGGTGTCAGGGGTTCAAATCCCTTTTCCGCTACTTTAAATTGTTTGAAGAACCAGGCTTAGTCCTGGTTCTACTTCTATCGAGGATTAATTATGCGAGTTGGATTAGGTTATGATGTACACAAGCTGGTTTCCGGCAGGAAACTGATTATAGGCGGGGTAGAGATCCCCTATGAGTCAGGTCTTCTGGGTCATTCCGATGCGGATGTATTGCTCCATGCCATAATGGATGCCCTTCTTGGAGCGGCAGCCCTGGGGGATATCGGTAAGCATTTTCCGGACACGGATGAGCGATATAAAGGAATCTCAAGTCTGAAGCTTTTGGAGCATGTAGGCAATCTTTTGGAAGAGGAAGGCTACTGTATAGAGAATATCGATGCCGTTATTGTGGCTCAGGCTCCGAAGATGGCCCCCCATATTGAAAAGATGAGAGAGAATATAGCCGAGACCTTGCAATTAGAGATAAATCGGATTAATATAAAGGCTACAACGGAAGAAGGTCTGGGCTTTACGGGTACAGGCCAGGGGATATCTTCACAGGCAGTCTGTATGCTTCAGGGAATTGAAGATATGAAACAGATTGTATACAATGTGGACGAATGTGAAGAATGCAGGAATTATAAAGGATGTAAAGGGTGTGGCTGTCGATGATAAATAGTAATGTTATTAAATCGAAAGTTAATTATTCAGATATTCGGAAAGTTTTGTCTCGTGGAAAGAAGAAGGCGGAGCGTATAGCGGATTTCTTTAAAGAAGAGGTTGACGTCATTAAAGAACGTGACCCTGCTATGAAATCACCTCTGGAAGTTATTCTTTATCCCAGCTTCCGGGTTATTATCAGTTACCGTATAGCCCACAAGCTGTACGAGAAGAAGCATTATTTTCTGGCACGACTCATTTCCCAGATCGCAGCCCACAGGACAGGGATAGAGATTCATCCCGGCGCCGAGATAGGAAAAGGTCTTTTTATCGACCACGGCAGCGGGGTTATTATAGGTGAGACCACCATTATAGGTGACAATGTTACCCTTTATCAGGGGGTTACTTTAGGTGGTACGGGTAAGGAACACGGGAAGCGTCACCCGACTTTGAAGGACAATGTAATGGTCAGCGCCGGAGCTAAGATACTGGGCTCATTTACCATAGGTGAGAACTCGAAGATCGGCGCGGGATCCGTGGTGCTACATGAGATTCCCGATAATTGTACGGTAGTTGGAGTTCCCGGCCGTGTGGTCAGACGTAATAACATTAAGATCCCCAGAAATGATATGGATCAGGTTGATCTTCCGGACCCGGTACTTGATGATATTGAGAAGCTTTACAAGGATAATGAGATCCTGACAAAGAAGATAGAAGAATTGGAAAAGAGAATCGGAGGCTGAGAATGAAGCTTTATAATACTTTAACCAGACAGAAAGAGGAGTTTGTGCCCATAGAGCCCGGGAAGGTCCGGATGTACGTGTGCGGCCCTACTGTATATAACTATATTCATATCGGTAATGCCCGCCCCATGATCGTCTTTGATACCGTAAGAAGATATATGGAGTACAAGGGATTTGAGGTTAACTACGTATCCAACTTCACCGATGTGGATGACAAGATAATCAATAAGGCAAATGAAGAAGGAGTATCGGCGGATGTTATCACAGCCCGCTATATAGCCGAATGTGTTAAGGATATGAAGGGTATGAATGTTAAGGAAGCTACCACTCATCCTAAGGCTACGGAAGAGATCTCCGGAATGATTGATATGATATCAACCCTGATAGATAAGGGATATGCATATGTCACCCAGGATGGTACGGTTTATTTCAGAACCAGGAGATTCGCGGATTACGGCAAGCTTTCCCATAAGAACTTAGATGACTTGGAGAGCGGACATCGTAAGGAAAAGGAAGCTATAAAGGTTACAGGAGAGGATACGAAAGAGGATCCTCTTGATTTTGTATTATGGAAGCCAAAGAAAGAAGGGGAGATCTACTGGAAGTCACCCTGGTGTGAAGGACGCCCCGGATGGCATATAGAATGCTCCGTAATGTCTAAGAAATATCTGGGAGATTCCATAGATATCCATGCAGGAGGAGAAGACCTGATATTCCCTCATCATGAGAACGAGATAGCTCAGTCAGAGGCTGCAAACGGATGCATGTTCTCAAAATACTGGCTTCATAATGCCTTTCTGAACATTGATAACAGAAAAATGAGCAAGTCTCTGGGTAATTTCTTTACCGTAAGAGAGATCAGTGAGAAGTACGACCTTCAGGTTTTAAGGTTCTTTATGCTCAGCGCCCATTACAGAAGTCCTCTGAATTTCAGCGCAGAGCTTATGGAGGCTGCTAAGAACGGACTTGACAGGATTATTACCGCAGTTGATAATCTGGATCATCTGTTGGAGAATGCCGGGGATACATCCTCAAAAGACGAGTCCTCTATCCGAGAAGATATTAAATCATACGTTAATAAATTTGAAGAAGCCATGGATGATGATTTCAACACGTCAGACGCTATAGCAGCAGTATTCGAGCTTGTTAAGTATGCTAATTCCAATATTACATCAGATAATTCAAAGGCAGTCATTGCCGAGGTAAATGATACTATCGTTAAACTCTGCGATGTATGCGGTATTATTGCCCGTCCTGAAAAGGAGATGCTGGCAGAGGATGTAGAAAAGCTTATAGAGGAACGTCAGGCGGCTCGTAAGGCCAAAGACTTTGCAAGAGCAGACGCCATCAGGGACGAGCTTCTTGCAAAGGGGATTATCCTGGAAGACACCCGTGAAGGAGTAAAATGGAAAAAGGCTTAAGTTCATTTATCAGAGAATCCTTCGAAATAGATAAAAAAGACTATAATACCTATTCACCCCTTACATTGGCTTATATCGGGGATGCTGTATTTGATATAGTCATCAGGACGGCTGTGGTATCTGCAGGTAATACCAGAGCGGACAGGCTCCATAGGAGAACGTCGGCTATAGTTAAGGCAAAGACTCAGGCGGAGATGATAGAGGCTATGCTTCCTTCCCTGACACCGGAAGAAGAAGATGTATACAAGAGGGGTAGAAATGCCAAATCTCATACTACGGCAAAGAACGCTACAGTATCCGACTACAGGAAGGCTACAGGCCTTGAAGCACTCATAGGATTTCTGTATTTGAATGATAATATGGAACGTATTATGGAACTCGTTAAGATCGGACTTTCTGAGGTGGAGGTACCATGGAATACGAAGAATTGACCATTGAAGGAAGGAACCCGGTACTTGAGGCTTTTCGTTCGGGAAAACCCATAGACCGGCTCTTCGTGCTTGACCGCTGTAAGGACGGCCCCATTCTGTCCATTATCAGAGAAGCAAAGAAAAGGGATACAAGGATTGATTATGTCAGCAAAGAGCGCTTAGATGCCATGAGTGAAACGGGAAAACATCAGGGAGTCGTGGCAAAGGCAGCGGCATATGAGTATTCCTCAGTTGAAGATATTCTTAATCTTGCAGCCGAAAAGAAAGAAGAACCCTTTATTATTATTCTCGATCATATAGAAGACCCGCATAATCTGGGAGCTATTATAAGGACGGCAAATCTTGCCGGGGCACATGGTGTTATTGTGCCCAAGCGCAGAGCCAGCCTTCTCACCGCAACGGCCGCAAAAGCATCTGCCGGAGCTATTAATTATACACCGGTGGCAAAGGTCAGCAACATTGCAAATACCATTGAAGAGTTGAAACATCACGGGATCTGGTTTGTATGTGCTGATATGTCAGGAGAGCCTATGTATAATCTGGATTTAACAGGTCCAATCGGAATAGTTGTGGGAAATGAGGGGGAAGGCGTCAGCAGGATAGTGAAAGAATCCTGCGATTTCGTGGCATCCATTCCCATGAAGGGGGACATAGATTCTCTTAATGTATCTGTGGCAGCCTCTGTACTGACCTATGAGGTTGTGAGACAAAGAATAGGAAAGGGCTTGATGTAGACTTATGGACCTATTTGATAAGCTTACGGACGAGGAACTCGTAACCTGCTTCCGCAGGGGAGAAGACCGGGCTATGGATTACATAATGAATAAGTACAAGAAGACGGTGCGTAATAAGGCCAAGGCTCTTTACCTTATGGGCGGAGATGAGGATGATCTGATCCAGGAAGGGATGATAGGTCTCTTTAAAGCGGTTATGGATTTTAATCGTGACAGGGAAGCATCATTTTCTACTTTTGCAAACCTGTGTATTTCCCGTCAGATGTATTCCGCAGTGGAAGCGTCACTACGAAAGAAACATCAGCCTTTGAACTCATATGTATCATTTTATGACGAGAAGGAAAATGAAAAGGGCAGGAATTCCGTTACTGAGGTTGAACTTTCTTCGGAAGATGATAATCCGGAACTTCTTCTTATAGCCAGGGAGAACGAAGAGATAATAAGAAAGACCATTAAGGATATGCTTTCTCCCATGGAGAACCGGGTTATGAATCTTTTTCTTGAGGGACTGGATTATAAAGAAATCGCCGAGAAGCTGGGAAAGAGCAGTAAGTCTGTGGACAATGCCCTTCAAAGAATTAAAACTAAATTATATAAGTCAAAGATTTCGAACATAAAATAAGGGGGTGCCTTCAGGCATCCCCTTAACATTTCTATGGTTTTATTTCTTATTCAATGCTGTAGATACTGTAGGTGATTCATAGTACTTAATAACGTCATCTACATGAACCAGGTCTTTAAGACTGGATGCATCAGCTGTAAGGGATGTAATGGTAGAAGTAATCTCTTCGATAGTAGCAGCCTGACCTGAAGCCACTTCATTAGATGACTGAACCAGACTGTTAATACTCTTAATAGCATCAAACATACCGGAGAGGGTTTCCTGAATATCTTTGGATGTATCGCCGCTTAAAGTAGCAAGCTTACCCATCTCATTAGCAACAACGGCAAATCCTCTTCCTGCCTCACCTGCTCTGGCTGCCTCTATGGAAGCATTCAGGGCAAGGATATTGGAACGTGAAGCGTTGGACTGGATATCCTTAATAAGGGTAGCAGCAGCATTTATATTCTCGCTTACCTCTGTAGATATGTCTGTAATCTCCTTAATAGAAGCTGATAAATCCTGCTCACCGGTAGCAACATCAAGTATTGCCTGGTCTGTATTATTAAGATTCTCGCTGAGGGACTTGGTGGTGTCATATATTTTGATCTTATTTGTTAAGCATAGGGAGATACCAAAGCCTGCTATAACTTCGTTATTCTCATTCTTGATGGGAACAAAAGCTGTCTTTAAGGGTTCCCCGAATACCTCAGGAGCGTAGTAATTAATAACTGTCTCACCACGGTCAAATACTTTTCGAAAAGCTTCGGCTTTAGGTGCATCTATACTGCCCCTGTTTCCTTCAGCAAGATTAATGGTAAAGGTCTTGGCCTGAAGAACCTTTATGAGCTCAACTTCTCTCTCGTCATTAAGAATCATCAGGGTAACCTGAGCGTCTTCCGGCATAATGTTCTGAATAGCGTACATTATATCTTTTACAGCAATAATGTCTTCTCTTGTCATAGTATTTAACCTCCTCACGGTTGTGATCTTTCACACGTACAATAATTCTACTAAAAAATACTGAAAATTTCAAGCATTTATATAAGAAAAATACACATTTTAAAGGTGAAAAAATATGAAAACATATGTTATAATAACAGACAGGGTTAATTTCGTTAAATCCAATATTAATTTTCCGGGGAAAGGGCTATGTCTGAGGATCTGAGGAGCGGAAAAAAGAGAATATTTGATATTATCCAGATCGGTAATGTAGGGGATATCCCCAGCCGAATGTTTGATATTGTTATTACCTTTGTTATAGTCGCCAGTCTGGCTGCGGCTATTCTTTCCACCTATGATGAATTAAAAGAATTCCACCCCCTGCTTGATGTTATCGAGCTCATTACGGTAATTATTTTTACGGTGGAGTACCTGCTGAGGCTTTGGACATCAGATATTCTTTATCCGGATAAGAGCCGGGGAAAGGCTGTTCTTTCCTTTGTCTTTTCTCTTACGGGGATTGTAGACCTTTTAACCTTTTTCCCCTACTATCTGCCCGTTTTTTTGCCTGCGGGGGCTGTTGCCTTCAGGATATTCAGGGTATTTCGTATTTTCAGATTATTTAAAGTCAACTCAAGGTATGATGCCTTCAACGTTATCCTTGACGTTATAAATGATAAGAAGAAACAGATTTTTTCATCCGTGGTTATGGTGCTGATCCTTATGATAGCATCTTCTCTTTGCATGTACTCTCTGGAGCATGAAGCCCAGCCGGAAGTATTTCAAAATGCCTTCTCCGGTATATGGTGGTCTGCCTCAACCCTTCTTACCATAGGTTACGGAGATATATATCCTATTACCGTGGGAGGCAGGATAATGGCCATAATTATATCGTTTCTGGGAGTGGGAATGGTGGCTATCCCCACAGGTATCATTTCCGCCGGTTTTGTAGAAAGTTATACACGTCTTAAAAGGGACATTTCCGATAAAGAGGAACTTCCTTTAAGGGTTATGTCCTGTATCCTTAAAGAAGATCATCCCTGGATGAACCGGAGGGTGGGGGAGATAATCCTTCCGCCACAGACAGTTATAGTATCTCTTGTAAGAGAGGGGGACGAAGTTCCTGTAAAAGCAGATACCCTGCTTCTTGAGGGGGATACCATCATTCTGGGTGATGAAACATTCGGAGTCATATCATAGGCAGTTAGCTGGGGACAACTGACATTCTTTAAACATTTTCTCAATTCTTCTTTATTTCAACATTAACTTCTGATATAATAAATAATGGTGCATGCTTTGCGCCTCTTTATACAGTAATAGTCAGGGCATTTTTTATTTAATAATTTATAGTCAGTTTTAATTTTACGTCAGCACGCTTAATCGTTAAATATTTTATTGAAGGGAAAAAGACAAAGGAGTAAAATAATCCTAAAGGACTACATGTCCATATTTTTATTATCAGGGGGATTACAGAGTATGAAAACTATTAAGGGTAAGCTGACCACTGCCACCATCATAATCGTTGTAGTGGCTATGCTTGTTTCAACAGCCATTACGGTTACCTTGTCTTCAAACAGTCTTACGTCCAATCTTAAAAAAGAACTTCAGATTAATGCAGACAAGTATGCTAATTCCATTAACAGCTGGATTGAAAAAGAGGTGGGACTTAATATCGCAGGAGCCCAGGCTATCAGATCTCTTACAGACTGGGAGAACGATAAAGAGCATTATCAGACCATAGTTACTGCAGAGTCACAGGACCGGCCGGAACTGCTGAACCTGTACTACGGAACGGAGGACAAGGTCTTTGTCCAGACAGACCCTAATGCCCTTCCGCCTGAAGGATATGATCCTACGGCGAGAGGCTGGTACAAACTGGCTAAGGAGAAGAAGACCACTGTGGTGACAGATCCGTATATGGACGTTCTTATCGGAGGAATGTGTATTACCATCGCATCTCCCGTATACAAAAACGGAGAACTGGTTGGAGTTCTGGGAGCAGACTTTACGCTGGATTCCATCACGGCAGTAGTAAACAGCATTCCGTATGAGAAGGGAGAATACGGATTCTTAGTAGATGCATCGGGCAATTACATCATGCACGAGAACAAGGATTTTCTTCCGGGAGAAGAGATTGCTACAGCAGTATCCAAGGTTATGCCTGCACTTTCATCGCTTCTTTCCAATCCGGGAAATGAGCCCATCGTAGCAGCTGATTATGACGGGGAGAAGGATTATTTCGTTACATCAAAGATAGAAGGATGCGGATGGCTTTTAGGTCTTGCATTACCGGAGAGCGATATTACCGGAAACGTGACCAATATGATCATTATAAGTCTTGTTGTAGCTATTGTGGCCATTATAGCAGTAGTCCTTATTATGACAAAGCTTATAAGCTCACAGCTGGTTCCCATGGAGAAAATGAAGAAATTTGTGGGAGACAAGATCATCGGAGAAGAGAATGTGCCTACATCCGGGACGGAGGTTGAGCAGATTAATTACCTTATTTCCGAGTTAGAGACAAGATTTATAGATGCTATTCATAAAACCAAGAATGAGTCACAGACCATTAAGGATAAGATGATCTCCGCATCTGATAAGATCAGCGGTATCAATGACAGCATAGGTGAGATAAACGGTGCCATGAAGCGTACCGAAGACGGTATCGAGACCCAGACCTCCAGCATTCAGAGCCTTGAGGCTATATGCGCCGACGTTTCCGCTGCAGCGGAATCATTTGCGGCAGATACCCGTAATATGGGAGATCGTACAGGGGAGATTATTGAGAGAGTTCAGGCTATGGTTCCGGATATTCTCAATAATAAGAGACATGCAGTTGACGTAACAAATAATACCAAGGGAGAACTGGAAAAGGCTCTGGAGGGTGTTAAGGTTATAGAGCAGATAGTAGATGTGGCAAGCGCTATTCAGGGCATTGCCAGCCAGACTAACCTCCTTGCATTAAACGCTTCTATCGAGGCTGCAAGAGCAGGAGAGGCAGGACGTGGATTTGCAGTTGTTGCGGACGAGATCAATACCTTAAGCACCACTACAGGAACTGAGATTGATAAGGTTAATTCACTTACAACAGAAGTTACAGCTAATATTGCTCAGCTTACCAAGGTCAGTGAAGGCATCATTGACTTCCTTAATGAAAGTGTGCTTAAGGATTATGACAACTTGGAGACCCTGGCTAATAATTATATGGAAGATGCCAACTATTACAATGATCTGAGCCGTAACTTAAGTGAAAGCGCTGAGTCTTTGAGCTCCAATGTGGCTGATATCAGCGGAGCAATAAGCTCCTTAAGCGAATCGCAGCAGGCTCTGGGAGATGCGGTACATGATATCTCAAGTAATCTTCAGAGCATTACCAAATCCAGCGAGAATGTATCCGGTGAAGCAAAGGATGTTATGGAAAGTATCTCTACCCTGCAGAGTACAACAGGCAGCTTTAACGTATAAAATAGTATTGACAATGTGGCGGTTGTGTACTAATATATCTAGGTACGTTTGCATCAAGGTTAAAGTCATATTATTGTGACGTGTGCCGTGTCTGGCTTTTGATGCGACATTCATTGAAACTATACCAGGATATACGGAGGTGACAAGCATTGGCAAATATTAAATCTGCAAAGAAGAGAATTTTAGTAAACCAGAACAGAGCAGCAAGAAATAAGGCTATCAGATCTGCTGTTAAGACAGCTATCAAGAAGGTTGAGGCTGCTGTTGTGGCTAAAGATAAAGAAGCAGCAGGAACTGCACTCCTTAGTGCGATAGCTACTATCGATAAGGCACAGTCCAAGGGCGTATACCACAAGAATAATGCATCAAGGAAGGTATCTCGTCTCACTAAGGCTGTTAATACATTAGGGTAAGTTTTAGAGGTTTTAAAGGGCATTCGGAACCGTCATCCGGATGCCCTATTCTTTTATTACTCATTATGTGTTAATATATTATGTAAGCTGTTATCTGAGGATTAAAGGTATAAATAATAGCGTATAAGGAGAAAGAATTGGCGAGTGTAGATCAGAGTAAGATTAGGAATTTTTGCATAATAGCCCATATAGACCATGGTAAGTCGACCTTGGCGGACAGGATTATTGAGATGACGGGGCTTCTTACCAGCAGGGAGATGCAGTCCCAGGTTCTTGATAATATGGATCTGGAGCGTGAGAGAGGCATTACCATTAAGGCCCAGGCCGTGCGAATCATTTACAAGGCTCAGGACGGGGAGGAGTATATATTTAACCTTATTGATACTCCGGGTCATGTGGATTTTAATTATGAGGTGTCCAGAAGTCTGGCGGCCTGCGATGGAGCGGTGCTGGTGGTGGATGCGGCTCAGGGTATCGAGGCCCAGACCCTGGCGAATGTCTATCTGGCCTTGGACCACGACTTGGATATTCTTCCGGTTATTAATAAGATTGACCTGCCCAGCGCAGAACCCCAGAGGGTTATAGATGAGATAGAGGATGTTATCGGCATAGAGGCCCAGGATGCCCCTTTAATCTCGGCTAAAAACGGCATTAATATAGAGGCGGTGTTGGAACAGATAGTTGAGAGAATCCCGGCACCTACAGGGGACCCGGGGGCACCCTTAAAGGCTCTTATATTTGACTCCCTTTATGACTCCTATAAAGGAGTAATAGTGTTCTGTCGTATCAGAGAGGGTACCGTAAGGGTGGGAACCCCCATAAAAATGATGGCTACGGGAGCAGTTGCAGAAGTAGTTGAGGTGGGTATATTCGGTGCAGGACAGTTTATACCCTGTGACGAGCTTTCTGCCGGAATGGTAGGATATATCACTGCAAGCCTTAAGAATGTAAAGGATACCAGAGTGGGAGATACCATTACCGAGGCTAACCGTCCCTGCGACGAGGCTCTTCCGGGATACAAAAAGGTTAACCCCATGGTTTACTGCGGGGTATATCCTGCAGATGGGGCCAAATACCCGGATCTCAGGGACGCTCTGGAGAAACTCCAGCTTAACGACGCGTCATTGCAGTTTGAACCTGAGACTTCAGTTGCTCTTGGCTTTGGATTCAGATGCGGATTTTTAGGGCTGCTTCACCTGGAGATAATACAGGAAAGATTGGAGCGAGAATATAATCTGGATTTAGTAACTACGGCTCCAAGTGTAATATATAAGGTGCATAAGACGGATGGAGAGGTGATTGATCTCACCAATCCTACCAATTTACCGGACCCAGCCACCATAGATTTTATGGAGGAACCCTTTGTGTCGGCAGAGATTATGGTTACCTCCGAGTTTATAGGTTCCATCATGGATCTTTGTCAGGAAAGAAGAGGCGTCTATATAAGCATGGAGTACATTGAGGAGACCAGAGCCCTGATAAAGTATGATCTGCCCCTTAATGAGATAATATATGACTTCTTTGATGCGTTGAAATCCAGGTCCAGAGGATATGCCTCCTTTGACTATGAGTTAAAGGGTTATGTAAGATCTGATCTTGTTAAGCTGGATATCCTTATCAATAAAGAGGAAGTGGATGCCCTGTCCTTTATCGTTCATAAGGACACTGCTTATGAGCGGGGCAGGAAAATGTGTGAGAAGCTTAAAGAAGAAATACCCAGACACCTTTTTGAGATTCCCATCCAGGCTGCCATCGGAAGCAAGGTTATAGCCAGAGAGACTGTTAAAGCCATGCGTAAAGACGTGCTGGCAAAGTGCTACGGCGGTGATATTACCCGAAAGAAGAAGCTTTTGGAGAAGCAGAAGGAGGGTAAGAAGAGGATGAGGCAGATAGGGAATGTGGAGATTCCGCAGAAGGCATTTATGAGTGTGCTTAAATTAGACGATAAGTGACGCTTCCAAAGGCGTTTCTTTTGAATATATATTATGTGAGCTGTCGACTGAGAAATATAGATATAGATAAAGATATAGACAAAGATATAGATTATGAAGTCTATGGAGATTTTATGGATAATAGTTTGGGATTGTATATTCACATACCCTTCTGCGTGAGGAAGTGCAGGTATTGCGACTTTCTTTCCATGCCGGCGGCGGAGGAGGTCAGGAAGGCATATGTGGATGAGTTACTGGAAGAAATAAAGTATAAGGCTATGGTCTTTAGTGACTTAAATGGTGATGAGAGGCCGGTAGAGAGCATATATATAGGCGGGGGGACCCCGTCTATTTTGCAATCCCTTGATATCAAAAGGATTGTAAATTGTGTTAAGAATCAGTTTCAGATAAATCCTGATGCGGAAGTATCCATGGAGGTAAATCCGGGGACGTTGTTTGAAACAAATGAACCATGTCAGAATTATGAAAGCGATAATTCATTTACAAATAATGGAGTTAATCATAACGATAATTCGTATCGTAATGAGAAGATTCTTGGCTGGAAGGAAATAGGGATCAATCGTCTGAGTATAGGTCTCCAGTCTGCGGATAAGAGAGAACTGGAGGCTTTGGGTCGGATACACTCCTTTGAAACCTTCCTGGAAAACTATGAATGTCTTCGAAATGCAGGATTTAATAATATAAATGTGGATCTGATGTCGGCATTGCCGGGGCAGACCCTTACCGGCTGGGAGAAGACTTTGAGGACTGTTGCAGAGTTGAATCCGGAACACATTTCCGCATATAGTCTGATAATTGAAGAGAACACACCATTTTTTGACCTGTATCAGAAAGATGTGGAAAAAAAGTTGAGAGGAGATATACCGGAGAAGCTTCCTACGGAAGAAGAAGAAATATGCATGTATGAAAAAACGGCGGAAGTCTTGGGAGAGTGCGGCTTCAGTCGATATGAGATATCTAACTTCGCCAGGCCCGGATACGAATGCAGGCATAATATCCGTTACTGGAAGAGGGGAGATTATCTGGGTTTCGGTATAGGCGCTGCGTCTTTATTCAACAATAAAAGATATAAGAATATAACGGATATTAATGAGTATCTTGGGCTTTTTACAAAAGAGGAATACCTGCAGTATAAAAGCATCTATGAAGAAACCACAACCCTTAGCCAAAAGGATCAGATGGAGGAATTCATGTTTTTGGGGCTGCGCATGAGGTCAGGTATTGATACGCAGAACTTTGATGAGTGCTTTGCAGAAAAGGATCCTTGCCGGGACGAAAGTAAAATGCGCCCCTTTGAAAGGTATTATGAAATGATATTTGAATCATTGGAGAGCCGGGGCCTTATGGAGAAGTATGAATCTTCTAAATGGAGACTGACTCCTAAGGGGGTTAATATCAGCAATTATGTCCTGTCCTTTATGTTGTTGGATTAAGGAGCGGGCAAGAGGGATAAGAAAATGAATCGAAAAATGATGATATACATTATGGCGGCAGCTGCCATTTTTGTTATCGGCTGCGGCGGCAGGGAAGACCCCATTATCGTAAATAAGATGCATAACGGGGATGCCAAGTTTTATAAGGATAGCATAGTTACCAGTGTGGACAGTGTACTGACCATTGTGGACAGGAGGGGACATTCCAGGAGATGCCCCGGGGTCTGCGCCAACTGGATAGATACCATAGAGGAGAAGAGCCTCCTGGTATACGGCAACGGGCGAAAAGAGATAGGAATAGTACATTTCGATGAGAAAGAAAATGTATTGTCGGATGAGACTGTTTTTAAAAGCGAGAATCTCATGATCGATCCCACCATTTCCGAAAATGAAGGAGATTATTACCTGACATATACCGAGATCAAGGGTATGGTAAATAACGCCGACCCGGACAAAAGAAACGGAGAGTACACCCTTCATTTGTACCGGTCAAAGGACCTGAAGAAGTGGGAGCATATCTCCGATATAGCCAGGGACAATAATAATATCGAGGATGTGGATATCGTTTTTGATAAGGGAAAAATCATAGCGGTGTACGAGAAAGAGGCTATAGATAAAGGGAAATCCGCTGTTATTATTAAATCCTCATTTGATAAAGGACAAACATGGGGAGATGAGAAGGTGCTTTTAGACCCTGAAGCTGATCAGGAACCCGCTGTTTTCGAAAAAGAGGATGGAGGATGGAGGCTGTATTACAGCAGTGATATTACATCCAAGGGAGAAAGCTACATGGGTGCCTCTGCCTACTATGCAACCTTTGACTCGGAGTTCCGATTAAAAGAAAAGAATAAACCCATCCATTCCCGAACCAAGAAAGGCGTCCTTCTTTACGATGTGAGAAGGCAGCATGGAAAGACCCGCCTCCTTTATTCGAGAAATTATCTGACAGACTGCGATCTGGTTGCGGAGGAGACGGAATAAAAAATTTTTAAAAAAAGATGTTGACACGAAAAAATCCTTGTGCTTTAATTAACTAAACCGTTGATGAAGAGTGAGTAAGTAATTCACATCATCGCACAGAGAGCTGCAGGCGGTGGGATTGCAGCGGATGAGGCTTTACCGAATGGACTTCAGGGCGAGCAGAAAGGGATTACCCGAGTATGTGAGACGGAGCAGACACTTCGTTATCAAGAGTCAGTATGTTATGTTATGTGCATCATTTGTACGAAGAACAAATGATGTGCTAAGTAACAAGCGCAGCTTGTTACAGAAGAATATATCGCATAGCATACGTGAGTGGGCGCGCAAGCGTCAAGCCGGGTGGCACCGCAGGTAGATTATTCAACCTGTCCCAGCATAAGATGTTGGGATAGGTTCTTTTATTTTAATAAGGATTCCTCCCAACCAGCACTCAAATTATTTTACGGTTCCAAAAAGGAGGAAACAATTATGAAGAAGAAATTACTCACAGGCATTATGGCAGCAGCGCTTGCACTTTCAATGACAGCATGCGGCGGCGCAGGAGCAGCAGGCTCATCTGCAGCAGGATCAAGCGCAGCAGGTTCATCCGCAGCAGCAGGATCATCTGCAGCAGCAGGTGGCAAGACCTACAAGATCGGTATCTGCAACTATGTTGACGACGCATCTCTTAACCAGATCTGCGAGAACATCCAGAACCAGCTTAACAAGTTAGGCCAGGAAAAGGGCGTTACATTTGATGTTAAGCTTGAGAACTGCAACGCTGATGCTAACGTACTTGCACAGATCGTTACAAACTTTAAGGCTGACAAGAAGGATCTCCTTATAGGTGTGGCTACCCCTGTTGCCATGGAGATGCAGGCAGCTACGGAAGATACAGATATTCCCGTAGTGTTCGCTGCAGTTTCAGACCCCATTTCCACAAAGCTTGTTGCTTCCATGGATAAGCCGGGAAAGAACATCACAGGTACATCAGATGCTCTTGATACGGCAAATATCTTCAAGCTTATGACTACGGTTAATAAGAACGTTAAGAAGGTTGGACTTCTCTATGATGCAGGACAGGATGCTTCAACCACAGCTATAAAAGAAGCCAAGAAGTATCTTGATGATAACAAGATCGCCTATGTAGAAAAGACCGGAACCAATGCAGACGAAGTTAAGCTTGCAGCTCAGGCACTGGTAAGCGAAAAGGTTGACGCAGTATTTACACCCACCGATAACACCATTATGGCAGCAGAGCTTTCTATTTACGAGATCTTCAAGGAGGCTAAGATCCCCCACTACTGCGGAGCTGACTCATTTGCATTGAACGGAGCTTTCCTGGGATACGGTGTTGATTACGCAAACCTTGGTGTAGAGACAGCAAATATGGCAGCTGATATCCTGATCAACAATAAGAAGCCGGCTGACACTGCAGTAAAGACCTTTGATAATGGTACAGCTACCATTAACACAGAGATCTGTGAAGCTTTAAGCCTTGATTTCAAGAAACTTCAGGAAGAGCTTGCTCCCATGTGCACAAAGGTACAGGAAATCAAGACAGCTAAGAGTTTTAATTAGTTTTTGCGATAGCAAAAATGTTGGAACGTGAAAAAGGTAGGAAATATGGATATATCAAGTTATGTAATGTTGGGACAGACCGCATTGGAACTGGGTCTCATCGGAGGCCTCACGGTTCTTGCCCTGTTCCTGAGCTATTCAATGTTAAACGTATGTGATCTTTCAACTGACGGTTGCTTCACTTTGGGAGCAGCCGTCGGGGCCGTTGTTGCCCTGAGTGGTCACCCTCTGCTTTCCATTCCCGCAGCTATGGCAGCAGGTATCATTTCCGGCTTCGTAACTGCATTTTTGCAGACAAAGATGGGTATAAACAGTCTTCTTGCCGGAATCATAGTAAATACGGGGCTTTATTCCGTAAATATCGGAATCATGGGTAATTCCTCACTTCTCAATATGAATACCACAGATACCGTCTTTACCATGATGAAAAATGCCCTTAAAGGTACAATATTTGCGGATTGGTACAAGATTATCATCGCACTGATCGCAGTGGTTATAGTGATCGTACTTTTATCTCTCTTCCTTCGTACAAGGCTTGGTCTTGCCATAAGGGCTACGGGAGATAATCCGGATCTGGTTAAGTCATCTTCGGTTAATCCGGTGTTTACAACTATTGTGGGCTTATGTATATCAAATGCTTTCACGGCCCTTTCGGGATGCTTACTGGCCCAGTCCCAGAAGTCCGTAAATATCGATATCGGACAGGGTATGGTAACGGTAGCTCTGGCTTCTCTTCTTATAGGAAATGCCTTTATGGGAAAGGGACGTATCGCAAAACGAGCAGTGGGAGTTGTACTGGGCTCCTTCATTTTCAGGCTGGTATATACCATTGCCCTGAGATTTAACATGCCGGCATTTATGCTGAAGGCGGTTTCTTCCATTATCGTTATAATCGCCATTGCAGGGCCCTACCTTAAGAGCCAATATCCCATGTTTAAGAGAAGGCTGGAACATAAGAACAATCCGGTGAGAGGAGGTAATGATAATGCTTAAGATATCAAACATCTCCAAGACCTTTAATCCCGGCACCAACAGCGAGAAGCTGGCCATTGATAACCTTTCCCTGGATGTAAAGAAGGGTGATTTTATAACCATAATCGGAGCTAACGGAGCAGGAAAGTCCACATTATTCAATGCAATACTGGGTTCCTTTATTACCGATTCGGGAAGGATCGTGTTAGACGGCAAGGATGTTACCCTTGATTCCATGCATGTAAGAGCAAGGAGCATAGGAGTTCTCTTTCAGGATCCCATGCGGGGAAGTGCTCCCGGGATGACCATAGGAGAAAATCTCGCCCTGGCGGCAGGCCACGGTGGATGGCTATCCCATGTGACCAAGGCTGAGAAGGAGGACTTTAAAGCCAGACTTTCCCTTCTGAATATGGGACTGGAAGATCGGATGAACCAGCCCGTAGGACTTCTCTCCGGCGGACAGCGTCAGGCCCTGACCCTGCTTATGGCCACCATTAATCCGCCGAAACTTCTTTTGCTGGACGAGCATACAGCGGCCTTAGATCCCGCCACGGCAGACAAGGTGCTGGAGCTTACTCACAGTATTGTTGAAGATACTAACCTGACCTGCCTTATGGTAACCCATAATATGCAGCAGGCACTGGATATGGGCAATCGGACCATAATGATGAACGCAGGAAAGATCATTTACGATGTTACGGGAGAGGAACGGAAGTCCCTTACAGTAGACGATCTCCTAAAGAAATTTAAAGAAGTATCGGGAGCAGCCCTGGATAATGACAGGATGCTGCTGTCCTAGAAATATTACGACCCCGCGGAAAGGCGGTTCCACATAGGGATTTTCTATCCCTGAAAAATATCGGCGTAGTCATGTAGGAGTGGCTACGCCGTTTTTTCCTTTACCGGCGGTAAAAATTCTCCGATACAGTTCGAGCAACTCGGTATGTGGGAACTCGAAAGTGCCTTCACAGACATATTCAAAATGTACCTTTCTCTGGATGATTTCGGGAAATCCGCCGTAGACGGGCTCATAAAAGCAGAACTGCTTCGCTGTCATGAGCAAAGCAGTGTTGCGGATACTTCTGGTGTGAAATTGTCATTAAAGCTGAATTGATCATTCGTGAATTGATTTTTTCATCTTTTCGTGATATGATTTATACGTTATTTAACGCCGTTTAGGGAGGTGCACTATGGCTGTTTCATATAAAAGGCTTTTTCATCTGATGATCGAGAAAGGTATGACAAACGCTCAGCTGCAGCAAAAAGCTGGTTTTTCCGCAAATATTATCACTCGCCTTAAACGAAATGGTTATATTTCACTTGAAAGCATTGAAAGCATTTGCCAGGTGATGAACTGCGGTGTTGATGATATTTTGGAATTTATTCCAGAAGATAAGGAGGAATGATCGTATGACTCCAGAAGAGCAAGCACGTGTGGTTATAGATGAAAAGCTTGAACAGTCCGGGTGGACCATTCAAGATATGCGGCAACTGAATTTGACAGCTTCTCTCGGTATAGCAGTACGCGAATTTCCAACCAGTACCGGGCCGGTTGATTATGCTCTTTTTATAGAGGGAAGGCCTGTAGGTGTCGTAGAGGCCAAAAAGTCCGAGGCCGGAGAAAACATTACTGTAGTGGAAGGTCAGTCAGCACGGTATGCAAACAGTACCTTCAAATGGGTACAACAGGAATACAGGATTCGTTTTGCATATGAAGCAACGGATAAGCTGGTCAGATTTACGGATTATGATGATATCAAATACCGTTCCCGCAGCGTATTCTCATTTCATCGCCCGGAAACATTAAAAGCGCTGATAGCTGCTCCGGATACGATTCGAAACAACATGAAGCATTTCCCGGGATTTGACGAGACAGGCTTCAGAAAATGCCAGATTAAGGCTATCAATAACTTAGACAAATCCTTTGCTGATAACAGACCGAAGGCGCTGGTCCAGATGGCCACAGGTGCGGGCAAAACATTCACTGCAATTACAGCAGCATACAGGCTTTTGAAATACGGCAAGATGAACCGTATTCTTTTCCTTGTGGATACGAAGAGTCTCGGCGAACAGGCTGAGCGTGAGTTTCTTGCATATACGCCTAATGACGATCCAAGGAACTTTTCCCAGCTGTATGGAGTCAGACGACTGAAAAGTTCATATATTCCAAATGACATTCAGATCTGCATCAGCACCATTCAGCGCATGTACTCTATTCTGAAGGGTGAAGAACTGGACGAGGGTGCTGAAGAGGTTCCGTTTGAGGAATATGTGACAGCAGAATCAAAAGCCCCAAAGGAAGTTGTTTACAACAGTAAATATCCCCCGGAATTCTTCGATTGCATCATCGTCGATGAATGTCACCGTTCCATCTATAATGTATGGAGTCAGGTGCTGACCTATTTTGATGCATTTATTATTGGTCTGACGGCTACTCCGGATAAAAGGACATTCGCTTTTTTTGATGAAAATGTAGTCAGCGAGTATCCGAGAGAACAGGCTATCGTTGACGGCGTTAATGTCGGAGAGGATATTTTCCTCATAGAGACGGATATTACCAGAAACGGCGCACGTCTGATGAAACAGCTGATTGAATACCGCGACAGGCTTTCACGCGCAAAGCGTTGGCAGCAGATGGATGAAGACGAGGATTATTCCGGTGCAAACAAAGGAAAACTCGATAAAGATGTCGTAAATCCAAGCCAGATCCGGACGGTGATCCGCAGCTTTAAGGAAAACCTGTTTACTACGCTGTTCCCTCGCCGGAAGGAAGTACCGAAGACTCTGATTTTTGCTAAAACCGACAGTCATGCGGATGATATCATCCAGATCGTCCGTGAAGAATTCGGCGAAGGGAATGATTTCTGCAAGAAAATCACCTATGCCGCCGATAAGCCGGAGTCGGTCTTAAGTGCATTCCGCAACGATTATTATCCCCGGATAGCTGTCACAGTGGATATGATCGCTACAGGAACGGATGTAAAGCCGATTGAATGTCTGATCTTTATGCGTGATGTCCGGAGCAAGAACTACTTTGAGCAGATGAAGGGGCGCGGCACACGGACACTCGGCGTGGATGACCTACAGAAGGTTACTCCATCGGCCACAGAGAATAAAGATCATTTTGTCATTATAGATGCCGTCGGTGTTACGAAGTCAAAAAAGAGTGATACAAGACCGTTGGAGCGCAAGCCGTCTGTTTCCATGAAGGAACTTATGATGAATATCGCTCTCGGCGCAAAGGATGAGGATACCCTGACATCACTTGCAAGCCGCATCACTCGCCTGAATGCCCAGATGACTTTGACCGAGCGTAAAAACTTTGAAAATACGGTTGGTATTTCTGCGGGGAAGGTGGCAGAAAATCTGCTGAATGCTTTTGATGAAGATGTTATCACCGAAAGAGCGAAGGCTGATGCAGGAACAGAGGAGCCGACTGAGGAACAGCTGCAGGCTGCAAAGACTGCGCTGATCACAGAAGCGGTCACCCCGTTCCATAATCCGGAAACCAGGGATTTTATCGAAAATGTCCGCCGGAGTCATGACCAGATCATCGACAACATCAATCTTGATACCGTAACCTTTGCCGGGTATGACACGCAGCGAGAAGAAAATGCCGATCAGGTAATCGCGACCTTCCGGGAATTTATTGAAGAAAACAAAGATGAGATCATCGCTCTCCGTATTATCTACGATCAGGCATATAAAGACCGCCCTATGATAATCGATGGTCTGAAATTGATGTATCAGAAGCTGAAGGAAAAAGGCATTACTGTAGAACGGTTGTGGGACTGCTACGCAATTAAAAAGCCGGAGAAAGTAAAACGCGGCACGATAGCACAGCTCACCGACCTGATTTCCATTATCCGCTTTGAGATGGGATATACGGACAACCTCTCTCCCTTTGCGGATAAAGTGAATTACAACTTCATGCAGTGGACGTTCCGCAAGAATACCGGCGCGGTGCATTTCACAGAGGAACAGATGGAATGGCTGCGCATGATCAAGGACCATATCATTACATCTCTATCTATTCTTCCGGAGGATCTGGATCTGACGCCTTTCGACCGTCGCGGAGGGCTGGCGGCGTTCTACCGTGCATTCGGTGATGAATATGAAAGTTTACTCAATGAGATGAATGTTGAGTTGGTGGCATAAGGAGGATTGAACATTGGAATATAAAGAATATGAATTAGATGAACTTCTTCCTTATGAGCAGCCGCAGGCTTATATCGTTGAATCAACAGATTATAGCGACACATATAAGACACCGGTTTTAACAGCGGGGAAATCGTTTATTCTCGGCTATACAAATGAGACGAATGGGATATTTGACAAATTGCCTGTAATTATATTTGATGATTTCACTACTGCAACACAATTTGTGAATTTCAAATTCAAAGTAAAGTCCTCAGCCATGAAGATTTTACATATTAATACTGACTTAGTTGTACCAAAGTACATTTATTATAGGCTGCAGACGATACACATTGACCACAATACTCATAAACGTTACTGGATACAGCAGTTTTCAAAAATAAAGGTGAAGATTCCATCCATCCCAGTGCAACAACGCATTGTCTCCCGTATCGAGGAGCTTTTCTCCTCTCTTGATAATGCTGTGGAGACCTTGCGGAAAACAAAGGAACAGTTGGTGGTGTACCGTCAGGCGGTGCTGAAAGAGGCGTTTTCATCGTTTATTGAAAAGAAACCAATCCGCGAAATAAGTTCCATTGTGACGAGTGGATCTCGTGGCTGGGCAAAGTATTATGCCAATCAAGGCGCACGATTCATCCGTATTACAGATTTAACTCGTGATGGAATCAACCTAATAAAAGATAGCATTCAATATGTTACTTTACCAGATAAGGCCGAGGGAAAACGAAGTCGTTTAATGCGCAGTGATGTACTTGTTTCTATCACTGCTGACCTTGGAAGTATTGCGTTGATTCCTGAGAACATAGGTGAAGCATACATAAATCAGCATATTGCCATGATCCGATTTAATAATCCGGAACAAGGGGAATTCATGGCTTGGTATTTGCGTAGTGAGTGGGGACAAAAGGATTTGTTGAAGAACAAACGCGGCGGTGGAAAACTTGGCCTTGGGCTGGATGATATACGAGACACGCCTGTCCCGGTTGTAACGGACGAAGCAGCACAGAAAACTGTGACGTTTATTGATGATCGCCTGGCCATGTGCGACAGCATCGAAAAAACCGTCAACACCGCTCTATCTCAAGCCGAAGCCATGCGCCAAAGCATATTAAAAGAAGCATTTGAAGGGAGATTAGCATGATGGCAGATACAAATACATCAGCAATCATATCGAAGGTATGGGGCATGTGCAATCCTCTTCGGGATGACGGTGTATCTTATGGAGATTATCTGGAACAGCTGACCTATCTGATCTTCCTGAAAATGTCCGACGAGTATGGGAAGCCCCCTTACAAGAGAGAAACCGGGATTCCAAAAGGATATACATGGTCAGATATGAATACGCTCAAGGGTGCCGAACTGGAAACACAGTATAAGAATACCCTTGAGAAACTTGGAGAAGAAGGCGGTATCCTCGGTCAGATTTTCAAAGGCGCAGTCAATAAGATCAGTAATGTTGCAATCCTCTACCGCGTTGTTCAGATGATCGATAAGGAAAACTGGGTGGCGATGTCTTCAGATGTGAAAGGCGAAATCTATGAAGGTTTGCTCCAGAAAAATGCGGAAGATATCAAAAGCGGCGCAGGACAGTATTTCACTCCCCGTCCGCTGATTAAAGCTATGGTTGAGTGCGTTCGTCCGGAGCCGGGAAAGACCATTGCAGATCCCTGCTGTGGCAGCGGAGGCTTTTTCCTCGCTGCGCAGTCGTTTCTTTCCGATCCGGCGAACTATTCCCTTGACCGCAGTCAAAAGGAATTCCTGAAAAATGAAACCTTCCACGGGAATGAAATCGTAAGTGCGACTTTCAAAACAGCTCTGATGAATCTGTATCTTCATAATATCGGCGATATTTATGGAGAAATACCAGTCACTCTCGGCGACGCGCTGCTTTCTGATCCCGGGTATCGTGTGGACTATTGTTTAACGAATCCGCCTTTCGGCAAAAAGTCTTCCATCACATTTACCAATGAGGATGATGAGCAGGAGGAAGAGGATCTCGTATATAACAGACAGGATTTCTGGACGACCAGTTCAAATAAACAGCTTAATTTCGTTCAGCACATCAATACGCTGTTAAAGGCAACAGGTAAAGCGGCTGTGGTTGTCCCTGATAATGTGTTGTTTGAAGGCGGTGCCGGAGAAACTGTTCGCCAAAAGCTTTTGGAGACTACCGATCTTCATACGATTTTGAGACTTCCGACTGGAATTTTCTATAAGCCGGGTGTAAAAGCAAATGTCATCTTCTTCGATAAACGTCCAGCAAGTCCGGAAAAGCAGACGAAAGAAATCTGGATATATGACCTCCGGACGAATATGCATTTTACGCTAAAACAGCATCCGATGACTTATGCTGACCTGGAGGATTTCATCAGCTGTTATAATCCGAAGAATCGTTATGAGCGAAAAGCAACATGGTCGGAAGAAAATCCTGATGGGCGCTGGCGCAGGTTTATCGTGGGCGGCAAGGATGATCAGATCCTCAGCCGTGACAAAACCAGCCTTGATGTTTTCTGGATAAAGGATAAATCCCTTGCCGATCTCGATAATCTTCCCCCTTCGGATGAACTGGCGGATGATATCATTGAGAATCTGCAGGCTGCCCTTGAAAGCTTCCAGGATCTGCAGGATCAGCTTAAGAAATAAGTGAGGTAGAGTATGCTTTATAATGTGTATTGTGATGAAACATGTCATCTTGAAAACGACGGAATCAATGTAATGGTTCTCGGAGCGGTCTGGTGTCCTCAACGCAAGCTGAAGGAAATCAATCAGCGAATCAAGGAGATCAAAGCCAGGAACAATGTATCCCCGACAATGGAACTTAAATGGACAAAGATCAGCCCCGGCAAACTGGATCTTTACAAGGATCTTGTAAATTACTACTTTGACGATGATGATCTTCATTTTAGAGCCTTAATAATACCTGACAAATCGAAGCTGGATCATCAGCGTTTCAATCAGACGCATGATGAGTGGTATTATAAGATGTACTTTGATATGCTGAAGGTCATCTTCCATCCGATGGATCGATTTGAGGTTTATATTGATATAAAGGATTCCAATTCATACCACAAAGCACAGAAGCTGAGGGAAGTATGCAGTAACTCCATGTATGATTTTTCACAAAGCATAATCCAGCGGCTTCAGCCGATCCGATCTGAAGAAGTACAGATCATGCAGCTCACAGATATCCTGATCGGTGCCATAGCTTATGAAAATCGCTCATTTCCTGACGGATTTCAAAAGAGTTCAGCGAAACAGGAGATCATAAGCCTTATCAAAAAACGTTCCGGATACACGATGAAAAAGACAACTCTCCTGAGAGAAGATAAACTTAATCTTTTCCGCTGGGATGCATGGGGGACAAATGAGTAATAATTGCTGGCTTCCAAAATGTGAATATTATGACAGTTCTCAGACGTGGATAGATTATGAGGATTTCCTCTATTCTATTTTCAGAACGGATTTTATAGACAGTCACCCTGAGTTTGAAGGTAAGGACGTCAGGATCCGTTTCCATCCAATAGAAAACAACAAGGAAGAAGCCTTCTATCACGTCACCTGCCAGGATTACCTCAAAGATGGAGAGCGCGTTCCTGATTTCAGAAGATGCGAAAGGATCCGCTGGGTCAGAGCATTTATTGAGAACTACAACTGTGATTCGTCAAAATGTACAGGCTGTGACGGAATCAAAGTATGGGAGAAACCATACAAGAATAATCAGCGGATTCACTTGCTTTTTGAAGAGGAAAGATATATCGTAGTCTTGGAGCGAAGGGACAACTATGTACTGCTGATCACTGCCTTTTATATTGAACAAGACCATACCCTCGAGAAAAAGGTCAAAGAGTATCACCAATATAAAGCTGATTCTGAGTAAATAGTTTTTCACGATTTCGTGAATCCTATTGACAAGGACCCGAAAAACGGCTATATTAATAATAGCTCATCTGCCACGTGTAGAAGGAGTTCCTGAAGACGTTTTGCTTTCGCAAAGCGTTTTTTGTTTGCGTAAATGAGTACGTGCAGAGGAAATTCAACCTCTGCACGTCTTTTCTAATTATTTTGTTGGAGTTCTGTCTTAGTTATTACCAGCTTCCCCTCCTCACAGCTGACAGAGATGTTATCGCCAATCTGAAAGTTCAGTTCAGCAAGCCACTGTCCTTTCAACATAATGGTTGGAATAGTCTTGTACTTTGTTTTCTTGCTCTCCGCTTGAAGATTGTCGCTTGAAAACTTCTGTTTCAGAAAATCCCTAAGTCCAACCCTCTAAAGCGGGGTCATATTGATTCTAAGACAGCATTCTGCGAAGCAGTGCGTATCCAAAGAATCATTTATGTGGTACAATATAATACATGAGAAAAACGGGGAGAGTGAAAAGATAGAGTTTTTGGACCGACTGCCCAAGACCAAGATAGGGAAGGTAGATTATAATCAATTACTAGAAAATGTTAAATATTGAGGATTATCAGTTATTTTGATATAATATAAGCCACTATATGTGGGGGGATTTATTTTTATGGATAAAAGCATGCTAAGCTACTATAAAACTATAGGAAAGGTGCAACAGGCCATTTCCAGGGTGGATACTCTGGATGAAGCCTTAAAGGTGGGACTGCAGGTTATATTGGAAAGCACTGCAGCGGATTATGCCATAATGTGGTATAGAGACCCCAAGGCGGGAGATAAGCTCCATCCCTACTATTGGATATGTCCCTTAGACGTATCGTCTGTAAGTTACGCTCCCGGTATAGGCGCTGTAGGTCAGGCTTATTCCAAAAATGAAGCCGTAACCATCATTAATTTTCATGAAAGTCCCGAACCTATTACAAAAAAGGATATGGAAGGTCTTGATATAGGGTCCTTGGTTTGTGTTCCATTTTCCAATGAGACCGCCCAGATAGGCTGCATTGAATTCATAAAAGACGGCGCAAACGGATATTATTCCGAGGAAGACGCAGATATGTGCCAGCTTCTTGCCACCATGACGGAGCTTGCAATTAATGAGTCCGCCCTGCCTCCCGCAGAGTGGAAAGATAAGAAAGTTATTCTTTCGGTAAAAGACATAAAAAGAGAATTTGTAAACGGTGAGATCATTACCAAGGTGTTAAAGGGTGTTAATTTTGACGTCTTTGAAGGAGAGTTTCTTACCCTTCTTGGGGAATCCGGCTGCGGTAAATCCACCGTTCTGAATATAATCGGCGGAATGGATACGGCTACCTCCGGTTCATTTTCCTTTATGGGAAATGATATGTCTCATTTAAATACCGACCAGCTCACAAAATACAGAAGGGATAATATCGGTTTCGTATTCCAGAGCTATAATCTGATGCCCAATCTTACAGCCAAGCAGAATCTTGATCTGATAGCCGAGCTTGTTGATGACCCCATGGATCCTTTGGAAGCATTGGATCTTGTTAAGATGAGAGATAAGAAGGACAACTATCCCTCCCAGCTCTCCGGCGGACAGCAGCAGCGTATCTCCATAGCCAGAGCACTTGTTAAAAAACCCCGTCTTATTATGGCAGACGAGCCCACTGCTGCTTTGGATTACACCACCAGCATTGAGGTATTGCAGGCTTTTGAAAAGATAGTGGAATCAGGCACTACTCTTATCATGGTAACCCATAACGAGGAGATAACGAGAATGTCCCACAGAGTCATCCGTTTCCGTGACGGAAGGCTCTACGAAGTGACGGTTAATCATAATCCCGTAAGGGCAACAGAACTCATATGGTAGCAGAGTAGGTAATACAAGTGAAAAAAACGCAAATTATTGATCTTATTAAAAATATAAAAGGTTCATTTGTCTCCTTCTTCTCTATTATGCTGTTTGTCACGCTAGGAGTAGGGGTATTCCTTGGTATGAGCTGGGGCGGCAGAGGTCTTGCTTTAACCATCTCAAAGACCCAGGAGGATAATAATTTTCGGGATCTGGAGATTATTTCGCCATACGGTTTTACAAAAGACGACGTGGAGAGATTAAGAAAAGTTGAGGGAGTAGCCACAATTGAGGGTACTTACAATTCTTATGCTTATTTTTACCATGGAGATGAAAAGCTTCAGGCAAAGATATGCACACTTCCAAAAGACATCAATACCCTGTATTCATTTGATGGGACTATGCCCTCCAAACCGAACGAGATAATAGTTGAGAAGCATTGGGCCAACGAAAAAAACATAAGTATTGGTGATTCCATTACTTTTCTTCATGATGCAAATGAGCATCCCCATGCGCTTTCCCTCCTTCTTGAAAATGAAGACAGGATAAATGATGTGGAGACCCTGTTAAAGCTGTTCGAAGAAGATCCGGCAGACCCTGACGGAATGCAGACATTGAATTATGATACGTACACCGTAACGGGAGTAGGCGAATCTCCTGAGTACATAAGCCTGCTTACCGAGACCTACGGCACATCCGCAACCCTTAGTACCCCTGTGGACATTGTCATGTTCTTCCCGGAGGAAGCATTTGATGAGGAAAGCTATACGGGATACACCAATATTCTTGTGAAGAGTGATCATCTTAAAGGAGCATTCATAGATAAAGAATTCCGGGATGAGAATGACAGGTTAAGGGATAAGCTGAATGAGACGGTAAAAGAGCTTACGGCAGCCAAGAACAAAAAAGTTTTAGAGATCGCCGACAAGCTTAAAAGTGTGGTGGATAACGCTCCGAAGCAGGTGGAGGAAGCCCAGCGCCAGATAGAAAGCGGAAAAAAAGAGATTGAGATAAATGAGCGCCTTGTAAATGAGGGTGACAAGCAGATCAATTCCGGCAGGGCCATGCTGGAAGCCGGCAGGGATATGCTGTTGCGGGCCAGGAGTGAATTGGAAAGCAGGTTAGGACAGTTTGACCAATACTTCGAAAAGATCGAAGGCCTTGCGGCTAACGCAAGCGGCCTGGCAGACAAGCTTGATACCATATATAATGCCAAGACAACTCAGGATGTCATAGAGTTTATAAAAAAGCATGCAGATGATGCCAGCATTGATGGAATCAAGGGCGGAATAGCTATCCTGGCAGCCATGTATTCTCTGGCGAATGATCAATACACCGCCGATGTTCTTTTGGATATAGTTAATACTATTTCGCAATTACAGGAAGAAACCCGTGATGTTCGGACAGGAGATAAGAAGGTCCTCGATGCAAAAGTTGAAGCGTTAAAGCGAAAAATACCCTATTATGCCGAACAGCTTCGATCCATAGCCACTTTCAAAAGAAATGTGGAGGATAGGATAGATGAATATGTTGAAGAGGTGGAGGAGCGTCTTAATGAATCAATGGCCGAGGTTGAAGCAAACGAAGCCCAGGTTAATAACTCCCAGGCTCAGCTTAATTCCGGACGACAGCAGATAAATGAAGGAAAGAAGCAGATAGAAGACTATCAAGCCCAGCTTGATAAGATGAAGGGGCTTTTAGAGGGCAGTACGGCGCGTCAGCTTTCCGTTGCCGCGTCGGAATTAAAGGATTACTCCTCAGCTGTTCTGACAAAGTATAATAACCCTACATCTGCCTTAGCCACTACTTTGGTGGAGATATTCTACGGCATCAGATTCTCGCTTGCAGCCTTGTTCTTCATTGTAGGAATCCTGGTGTGCTATTCAGCCCTTTCCAGACTGATATTCTCCCATATCAGGCTGCTTGGAACCAAGAAAGCATTGGGACTTATGAAGAGGGAGATTACCCTTTCCTATCTCCTTTACGGCGGGCTGGCAGTTTTACTGGGCTGTGTACTGGGTATTGCCTTGGGGTACTTTATATTACAGCCTGTAATAATCATCATACTTAGCAGCAGTTTTGCTTTTACAGGTATGGTTTTCTATTCACAGATGAACGAGGCATGGATAATCTGCGCCTTGGAGATAGTATTTATCCTGCTGACCACTTTTGTTGCATGCAGATCCCTGCTCAGGGAGCACCCGGTCACACTCCTTGCCGGACCCCAGCCTCCCGGCGGAAAGCATCGTTTTTTTGAAAAATATGCCTTGTGGAAGAGACTGTCCCTTTTCTCCAAGACCATGGTTAATAACCTGATGATGGATAAGAGAAGGGTTGTGGGAACTCTTATAGGAATAATGGGGTGTACAGCCCTCCTGGTAGCCGGCATTACCATTAAGCTTAATGCCGATAAGAGTTCGGAGATTCAGAACAGTGAACTTACAAAGTTCGATGGCGTAGTTCTCTTTAACGGCAGGGAAGAGGGCTGCAAAGACCGGATCAAGAAGGTTTTGGATGATAATAATATCCCTTCGGCATCATTTTTAATGAACAGCATAAGAATCGTTCTGCCTGACGGACGTGAAGATATAAGCAAGATTTACACCAGTGATCAGGAGAATTTCACGGACTTTTTCCGCATCAGAAACAATAAGGGACGGTTCAAGCAAATGGCTGACGGAGTAATGGTAAGCAACGGTTATCTTGCCACCTTCGATGTGGATCCGGGTGATAAGGTGGAGTTTATCGATAATACCGGTCAGCATTTCTTCATTCCTTATGTTGGAGAATTGGAGAATTACAATCCCAGCATAAACGTAGTAATGCCTTCGGATACATATGAAAAATACACCAAGGAAAAATACGTAGCTAATTCTTTCACCATCGTTACCAATGGAGTGGATATGGATAAGCTGAAAGAGGAACTTGAGAAAGTACCCGGCTACATTACCTTACATGACTATGCATCTGCCAATAAGGGCAATTTCAAAACCATAGCCAGGGCTACTCTGGTCATCTCCGGAGTGGCAGTGGCGCTGGCTACTGTTATGGCCTTTCTGGTGATTCTTAACCTCCTTGTTATGCAGGTTGAGGAGAAGAAGCGGGAGATGATCATCCTGATGATCAACGGATACTCCTTAAAAGATGCTAAAAAATACATATATAAGGACACCATATTTTTAACTGCAATAGGTATAGTCCTGGGCTGTCTGCTGGGTGATTTTATCGGAAACTGGAATATGAAAGTTCTTTCCGTCATGCCAGCTCATTTCTACGAGGGGACTAACTGGATAGCCATTGGCGCAGGAGTAGTGGTGGCGGCTTTTCTGGCATTTATTAATGCCCTTATCGCCATGAGAAGGATCAAATATTTTAAGCTTACGGATATTAACAAATAATCAATTGGTAACCGGCACAAAATGTGCTAAAATAAATAGGGTTTTTACTATCCAAATCTAATAATGAGAAAGGAAAGGTATTATGGCACTTGTAACGACAACTAAAATGTTTGAGAAGGCCTATGCAGGGGGCTATGCAATAGGCGCATTTAACGTTAACAACATGGAGATCATCCAGGGTATTACCGAGGCAGCAGGGGAGCTTAATTCCCCCATTATCCTTCAGGTATCTGCAGGAGCGAGAAAATATGCTAATCATCAGTACCTTGTTAAACTTGTGGAAGCAGCTTTGGAGATAAATGATATTCCCATCGCCCTGCACTTAGACCACGGCGCAGATTTCGACATCTGCAAATCCTGCGTAGACGGGGGATTTACTTCCGTAATGATCGATGCTTCCAAATATCCCTTTGAAGAGAATATCGCTCTTACCAAGAAGGTAGTTGAGTATGCTCATGACCACGGAGTTGTGGTTGAGGCAGAGCTTGGCAAGCTGGCAGGTATCGAGGATGACGTTAAGGTATCCGATGAGGATTCTTCCTATACCCAGCCTGAAGAAGTTGAAGAGTTTGTATCTCGTACCGGAGTTGATTCCCTGGCTATCGCCATCGGAACCAGCCACGGCGCATACAAATTCAAACCGGGAACCAAGCCTCAGCTTCGTTTTGACATACTTCACGAGATCGAGAAGAAGATCCCCAAATTCCCCATCGTTCTTCACGGTGCATCTTCAGTTCCCCAGGAATTCGTTAAGATCATCAACGAGCATGGCGGCAAATTAAAAGACGCCATTGGTGTTCCGGAAGATCAGCTTCGTGAAGCTGCAAGATCTGCAGTATGTAAGATCAATATCGATTCAGACCTGCGTCTTGGACTTACGGCAGGTATTCGTCAGGTTATGTGGGATGATCCTTCCATCTTCGACCCCAGAGATTACCTGAAGGTAGGCCGCGCCAACATTAAGACAATTGTTGAGCATAAGATCAAAGATGTTCTCGGATCAGCGGGAAAAGCTGACGAAATAAAATAAAAAACTTGCAGTAAACTAAGGGACAGGATGAACATGTGGATTATGTTCATCCTGTCCCGAACATTTATTGGGGGAAAATATGCATACTTTAAAGAAAAAAGGAAATATGAACGACCGTATGGATACAGTGCTTCGGAAGTTCCGGGCCAGGATGACATCATATCCTCCCGGGATGTGCCCCCTTGCCCTGTATCGTTCCTTGCTGCAGATATCCATGAATCAGTCCTGCGGCAAATGCGTGCCCTGCCGGGAAGGCTTAGGCGAAGTAGACGATATCCTAAAAAAGATTATAAAGGGCAGCGGCAGTCAGCAGATGCTTTCCGACATGGAAGCCAAGTGCAGGATGATCGCCGAGACTGCGGACTGCGCTGTCGGTGTGGCAGGCGCCAACCTGATCCTTGATTCCCTCAGGGAGTTTAAGGATGAATACGAAAGCCATATTAAAGCAAAAAGGTGCATGGAGAATACTACCCAGACCATTCCCTGCGTGACCTTGTGTCCCGCCCATGTGGATGTTCCGGGATATATCGCCATGATCAAAAAGGAAGACTTCGCAGGTGCTGTCAGGGTTATCAGAAAAAGGAATCCCTTCCCCACGGCCTGTGCCCTTATCTGTGAGCACCCCTGCGAGAGCAAATGCCGAAGAACATTGATCGACGCACCCCTTAACATAAGGGGCTTGAAAAAGTATGCCGTTGACTGTGCACCGGCGGATTCCGTAGAACTTCCGAAGGCAAACGTATCCACGGGCAAAAGCATAGGCATCATAGGAGGCGGACCCTCAGGCCTTACCGCTGCTTATTATCTGTCTTTAATGGGACATGAAGTCCACGTATATGAGGAGCATAAGAAGGCAGGGGGCATGCTTCGCTACGGGATTCCGGAATACAGACTTCCCAAGGAGAGACTGGACCGGGATATTAAATCCATCCTTTCCGCAGGAAATATTAAGGTCCACTATGGAGTGAAAGTAGGGCATGACATCTCATTTTCTGAAGTAAAAGAAAAGCATGATGCCCTTTATATAGGTATCGGCGCCCAGATAGGAAACCGGATGCCGGTGGAGGGAGCAGATGCTAAAAATGTTATTCCTGCGGCTGATTTCCTCCAGGAGGTGGCTTCGGGAAAGGACTTTGACCTTACCGGTAAAAAAGTAGTCCTTATCGGCGGCGGAAATGTTGCCATGGACGCAGCCCGTACGGCGGTACGCCTTAATGCCGAAAGCATACACGTATTTACCAGAAAGAGGGACGACTATACGGCCCTGGCTTCAGAGATGGAATCTGCCATGCAGGAAGGCGTGCGATTCAGAACCTTGCTCAGCTTTTTAAATATAGAGACTGATAAGGAGACGGGGCAGGTGGCTGCTGTGTGGCTCCAACCCGAGATTGTTGCGGGGTACGATGACCGGGGTATGATGACCACTGAGCATTCCAGTAACTATCCCTATCGTTTCAAATGCGACCTCCTTATTCTGGGTGTGGGCCAGCGAAGTGAAACCGACTGTTTTGAAAAAGCCGGGGTTCCCACGGTGCGGTCCAGGATACAGGCTGACGAGACATGCCGGGTAGAGGGTATGGAAGGGGTATTCTCCGGCGGAGATTGCGTTACCGGACCCTCCACTGCCATTAATGCCATAGCGGCAGGCCAGGTGGTAGCATATAACATAGACGAATATCTGGGATACCACCATAAGATAGATATGGAGGAAGTCATTCCTCCCGCAACCCCTAACCCCTGCATTCCCACAGGCAGGGCGGAGATCGAAGAGAGAGACCCCTTTGAGAGACGTCTTGATTTTGAATGTGTCGAACTCCCTATGACACCTGAGGAGGCGGCGAGAGAATCCGGAAGGTGCCTTAGATGTGACCATTACGGATGCGGCACTTTGGAAGGGGGCAGAGGAGAATGACAGTTACCATAAACGGACAAAAATACCCTGCAAATGAGGGAGACACTATTCTTAAATGTGCCACCGATAATGGGATATTCATTCCAACCCTGTGTTTTCTTGAAGGGGTAAATGATGTGGCAGCCTGCAGGATGTGCATGGTAGAAGTGGAAGGCTTCGAGCGCCTTCTTGCGGCCTGCAATACCAAGGTATTTGACGGAATGGTTATAACTACGGAGTCGGAGAAGCTCGACTCCTACAGAAAAGAAATGACCCGTCTGCTTTTTGCGGGGCATGACATTAAACTTCCGGTGAAGGATGATAACCCCTATATCAGCTACAATCCGGATAAATGTGTACATTGCCAGAGATGCGTAAGCATCTGCCACAAAATAGCGGTAAACGGCAGCCTGAAAAACGGCAGACTGGGTAATCACTATATTTTGGAGCCCCCCTTCGGACCGGATTATAAGGATACAGGCTGCGAGAGCTGCGGCAACTGCGCCTCTGTTTGTACCACGGGAGCCCTGTCTCTTAAAAGGAAGAAAAACTACAGCGACAGCGAAGTAAAGAAGGTCCTTACCACCTGTCCCCACTGTGCTACAGGCTGCCAGTTTTACCTGCTGGTTAAGGATAATACCATAGTGGATGTGGAATCTGCTGACGGACCGGCTAATCATAAGAGATTGTGTGTAAAGGGACGAAATGCCAGCTTTGATTTTGTCCAAGCTCCCGACCGTTTAAGGAATCCTCTTATTAAAGACAGAACCACGGGAGAGTTCAGGACAGCAAGCTGGGAAGAGGCCATAAGCTATGCAGCAAAGCGCTTCATGGAAATAAAGGATAAATACGGATCTGATTCTCTGGCAGGCTTTGCCTGTTCCAGGTCTTCCAACGAAGACGTATACATGGTCCAGAAGATGGTAAGGACATGTTTCGGCACCAATACTACGGATAACTGCGCCAGAGTGTGCCATTCCGCATCTGTGGCGGGTCTGGCAAAGACCCTGGGGTCAGGAGCCATGACTAATCCCATCCATGATATTACCCATGATGTGGATCTTATCATGCTGGTTGGTTCCAATCCGGAGGAAGCTCATCCGGTGGTGGGCATGCAGATCCGTCAGGCGGTAAAGAGGGGCACCAGGCTTATAGTGGTTGACCCCCGTAAGATAGGTCTTACGAAAGATGCGGACATTCATCTGCAACTGAGGCCGGGAACCAACGTGGCCTTTGCCAACGGTATGATGAATGTCATGATAAATGAGGACCTCATAGACCATGATTATATAGAAAAATATACGGAAGGCTTTGAGGAGATCAAGGCCCTGGTGGCTGACTATACTCCCCGGAAGGTGGGAGAGATATGCCACATTGATCCGGATATGCTTATAGAGGCAGCCAGGATGTATGCCCGTGCAAAGAAGGCGCCCATTATCTACTGCCTGGGAGTTACGGAGCACTCCACCGGAACCGAAGGTGTTATGAGCATGTCAAATATGGCGGCTTTATGCGGAAAGATAGGAAGGTCCGGCTGCGGGGTTAATCCCCTTCGAGGCCAGAATAACGTTCAGGGTGCCTGCGATATGGGAGCCATGTCCACGGACTATCCCGGCTACCAGAAGGTGGATAATGACCGGGTAAGGGAGAAATTTGAGAAGGCCTGGGGCGTTAAACTTAATCCCAAACCGGGACTTCGGGCTACGGAGGTATTTCCGGCAGCTATCGAAGGAAAGATAAAAGGCTTGTACATATGCGGCGAAGACCCGGTAGTGTCCGACCCGGATACCAACCATATAATTAAGGCCTTAGAGAGCATGGACTTTATCGTAGTCCAGGATCTTTTCCTGACAAAGACGGCCAAGTACGCCGATGTGGTGCTGCCGGCCAAGAGCTTTGCAGAAAAGGAAGGAACATTTACAAATACGGAGCGTCGTGTCCAGAGGATTCGTACTGCCGTGACCTTAGAGGGAGAAATGAGGGCGGATACGGATATTATAATAGACCTTATGAATGCCATGGGTTATAAGCAGCCCTATCTTACGCCTTCTCAGATTATGGACGAGATAGCATCCCTTACCCCAAGCTATGGCGGGATAAGCTATGACAGGCTTGACGCCGGGGAAAGCCTCCAATGGCCCTGCAAGGATAAGGACCACCCCGGAACCCCCATTATGCATGTGGGTGGGCCCGTTAGGGGGAAAGTCCTCCTCTACCCGGCGGTATTCAAGGATGCTAAGGAACTGCCGGACGAGGAATATCCCTTCAGGCTTATGACGGGACGTATACTTTATCACTACAATGCTTTTTCAATGACTTCAAGGTCTAAGGGCCTGATGGAGATATCCGGAGAAGGTTTTGTGGAAATGAATGTGTCTGACGGAGAAGTGCTGGGGATAAATGACGGTGACATGGTTAGCGTCACCAGCAGAAGAGGGTCGGTTAAGGCCAAAGCCCGTCTGGGACGTAAGGTGTGCTGCGGGGAAGTCTGGATGCCGTTTCATTTTCCCGATGCACCGGTTAATTACATTACAAATGCGGCTCTGGACGAGTTCGCCCGGATACCGGAATACAAGGTATGTGCCGTTAAGGTGGAGAAGGCTTAAGACAGACCGGAAAGGTCCTTTGGATAATTGCAGTTGGAAAGTTCAGCCGGATCGCCGGTGAACTCAAAGAATCCGTGGTCTAAGGCTTTAATAAATGATCTGACGTCAAGGCTTCCTTCGTTTATAAGGTTCTTAAGGATCCGGGTTGAATCGGTTTTATAAACAGCGATCAGGGGCTCAATCCTTCCTTTGCAGGAAAGGATGGTTGCCTCACGATCGCTGTTTTTGTGGTCCAGAATCAGATCCTGTAAGGTTTCTTTTTTGATAAGGGGGATATCAACCCCCAGCACCAGGGCGTATTCATAAGCTTTATTGCAATAAAGAAAGGAGGAATATAATCCCCCTAAGGGCCCCAGCTCCGGGACTATGTCAGGGATGCTTTTCGCATAGGAGCAGGGGGAAGCCTTTCCCGAGACAAAAATCCCCGGAAGGCCAAGAGACCTAACCTTTTCCAGCTGTATCTCCAGAAAAGATCTGTTATCTATGAGGATTTCAGACTTGTCCCGGCCCATGCGGCTGCTTTTGCCGCCGGAAAGGACAATGCCGCAGAAGTTGCTTAAATCAATCATACCTGTTTATTTGCCCAGTTCTATCCTTACCGCATTTTTAACCTGACGTTTGGAATTCTCGTCTCCGAAGACTATAAGCTGCAGGGTCTGTGCCTTGGTCTCCTTGTCTTCGTTGATTATAAAAAAAGTCTTCTTATTGTCTTTTGCTTCCTCGGGGGTAAGTTCGGCAGCGTACTCATCATCTGATACAACCCTTACAGTCTTATAGCCCTCTTCCGGCACCTGGGCCAGATTAATACAGTCTATAAACCTAAATCCCTTGGAATTGATATCATGTTTCTCCCCCTTGCCGTCGACTACGGCTCCCTTTACATCGATCTTATCAAGCTTAAAGGGGTCTACAATGGTTTTGTTACCGGCATAATCGATAGTCAGGACACTTCGGGGGATACTTGCCTTGGATACCTGATAAACCGAAGCGCCGATAATGGTAAAAAGGCATAGGACTATTATTCCGGCTGTTAATTTTTTATTCATAATGATCTGTACACGTTCCTTTCTCGTATTTATTCTTATTATAGTTAATAATGGGTGACAGCCGTTCATTCAAAAGAATGGCCAGCAAACCGCTTATGACACCGCTGGTGGCGGATACCAGCAGGTATACCGCAAGGACTAAGCCCCATAACCTGAAAACGATCACATTGGCCACCAGGGCGGCAGCGGCAGAGCCGACAATGGATGCGATCATAATATAGTTTTTTATCTCCGGGGCAGGCATCTTTCTCGATATGAAAAAGACCAGATCTATTACTATACCCGGCAGGATGTAACCTATGGGAGAAAGGATTCCCATACTCCCCGTCATTCCGAAGGCCAGTGCCAGCACGCTTTGAACCGTTCCCATAAGGGTGGCGCATCCGGGCATAGACACCAGAGATGCGGCAATAACCAGAAACAATAGGGAAAAGGAAGTGGCGACGCCGCCGGGAATATGAAGTGCTTCTGTAATTACATTGGCTGCAGGGGATATCAGTTTCTTGGATATCAAACCCAGATCACAGCATAGAGCCATGAAGATCAAGGCTCGCAAATTAAATCGTTTCATAGAGTGATATGTTCTTTAGGCCTATAAGCTCGAGGTAAATATTACTATAAGAGTATAGCATAAGAGCCATATTATTGGTAAAAATTTTTTTAATTTATGGTTTAAAGAATATTGACAAAGAAAAGGGGCGGTGATATCTTTGTAATAGAAGTATTAGCACTCTAGTGGTGCGAGTGCTAACAAAGCGAGATTCATGGGGGAGAGGAAATGAACCAGCTTGATGACCGGAAGATGAAGATTCTTAAGGCGATTATAAGAACATATATGGAGACAGGGGAACCTGTAGGGTCCAGGACCATTTCCAAGTATTCGGACCTGAATTTGAGCTCAGCCACCATCCGTAACGAGATGTCGGATCTTGAGGAGATGGGTTATATAGTTCAGCCCCATACTTCAGCGGGACGTATTCCTTCAGATAAGGGGTACCGGCTTTACGTTGATACCATGATGCTGGAGAAGGACCGGGAAGTGGCTGAGATGAAAGAGCTGATGCTGGAGAAGACCGAGAAGATGGAGAAGATCCTCATGCAGGTGGCTAAGCTCTTAGCCAATAATACTAATTATGCGGCCATGATCTCCAGTCCCCAGATGAGGCGTAACAGACTGAAGTTTATTCAGCTTTCCCAGGTTGACAGCCTTCACATCCTGGCAGTTATAGTCTGCGAGGGTAATATAGTTAAGAATAAGGTAATAGAGACAGAGGATGAGCTTGATAATGAGGATATCCTTAAACTGAACATCCTCCTTAATACCAATCTTAACGGCCTGGCCATGGAAGAGATCAATCTGGCCACCATTACAAAGCTTAAGGAACAGGCAGGTATTCATTCAAAGCTTTTAAATGATATTATGGATGCCGTTGCTGAAGCTATTGTGGGTGATGAAGATCTTGAGATATATACCAGCGGTGCTACCAACATTTTCAAGTATCCCGAGCTGTCGGATTCATCCAAGGCCAAGGATATTCTGGCTACCTTCGAAGAGAAGCAGCAGCTGGTAGAGCTGGTTAATTCCACTCTGGAGCAGTCTTCCGAGACGGGTATCCAGGTATATATCGGTGAGGAGACACCCATCCAGACCATGAAGGACTGCAGTGTGGTAACAGCTACATACGAGTTGGAGGAAGGGGTTCAGGGAACCATCGGAATCATCGGCCCCAAGCGTATGGATTATGAGAAAGTTGTGGCGAACTTAAAGACATTGATGACCAAGTTAGACGATGTATTTAAAAAGAAATAAATGAAAGAGGTTTTATAAATGGCAAAGGACAACAGCGTAGAAGAAGCTATCAAGGCTGCCAGGGAAGAGGAAGAAGAGGCAAAGAGAGCCGAGGAAGTTAAGAAGGCACTCTTCGGAGACGAGGAGGCAGCAGGGGAAGAATCGGAAGAAGGCTCCGAAATAGAGATCGAAGGAGAAGATCCGGAAGAGGAAGGAGCTTCAGACTCAGAGGAAGAACCTGAAGGAGAAGTTCCCGAAGGCAGAGAGGGCTTCTTCAAGAATAAGAAGAAAAAGGATAAGACCCAGGAGCTTATCGAGGAACTAAAAGATAAGGTAACGAGGCAGATGGCCGAGTTCGATAACTTCCGGAAGCGTACTGATAAGGAAAAAAGCCAGATGTACGATATGGGAGCCAAGGACATAGTGGAGAAGATCCTTCCCGTCCTTGATAATTTTGAAAGAGGACTTGCCACCGCTACGGAAGAAGAAAAGACTCAGCCTTTCGTAGAAGGTATGGATAAGATCTATAAGCAGATGGTTACCACCTTAGAGGCAGCCGGTGTTAAAGAGATCGAATGCTTAGGCAAGGAATTCAATCCGGATTTTCACAATGCGGTTATGCATGTGGAGGATGAGGAAGCCGGAGAGAACATTATCGTGGAAGTATTCCAAAAAGGATATACATATAAAGATACTGTGGTAAGACACAGTATGGTCAAGGTGGCCAACTAGTGTTAGCGACCTTGTACGAAATCAAAACAACTTACAGTAGATATAGGAGGATGATATTATGAGCAAGATTATAGGAATCGACTTAGGAACAACTAATTCATGTGTAGCAGTTATGGAAGGTGGTAAGCCCACCGTTATCGCTAATACCGAAGGCGCAAGAACAACTCCCTCAGTTGTGGCATTTACCAAGACAGGAGAGAGACTGGTTGGTGAGCCGGCTAAGCGTCAGGCAGTTACCAATGCGGACAAGACCATTTCTTCTATTAAGAGAGATATGGGTACAGACGTTAAGAAGACTATTGACGATAAGAAGTACTCTCCCCAGGAGATTTCAGCTATGATCCTTCAGAAGCTGAAAGCCGATGCAGAGAACTATCTGGGTGAGAAGGTCACAGAAGCCGTTATCACAGTTCCCGCATACTTCAATGATGCACAGCGTCAGGCAACCAAGGATGCAGGTAAGATCGCCGGCTTAGATGTTAAGCGTATCATCAACGAGCCTACGGCAGCAGCTCTTGCTTACGGTCTTGATAATGAGAAAGAGCAGAAGATCATGGTATACGACTTAGGCGGTGGTACATTTGATGTATCCATCATCGAGATCGGTGAAGGCGTTATCGAAGTTCTGGCAACAGCCGGAGATAACAGACTGGGTGGTGATGACTTCGACCAGAAGATCACAGACTACATGCTTTCAGAGTTTAAGAAACTGGAGGGTGTAGATCTTTCAAATGACAAGATGGCATTGCAGAGATTAAAGGAAGCTGCAGAGAAGGCTAAGAAAGAGCTTTCATCAGCCACCACTACCAATATCAACCTGCCCTTTATTACAGCTACTGCTGACGGACCCAAGCATTTCGATATGAACCTCACAAGAGCTAAGTTCGATGAACTTACCCATGATCTTGTTGAGAGAACAGCAGAGCCCGTTAAGAGAGCATTATCAGATGCAGGCATCACAGCTTCAGAGCTGGGTAAGGTTCTCCTTGTTGGTGGTTCAACACGTATTCCCGCTGTTCAGGAAAAGGTTAAACAGCTTACGGGACATGAGCCTTCCAAGACACTTAACCCGGATGAGTGCGTTGCATTAGGTGCTTCCATCCAGGGTGGTAAGCTGGCAGGAGATGCAGGCGCAGGTGAGATCCTTCTTCTGGATGTTACACCCCTTTCACTTTCCATCGAGACTATGGGCGGTGTGGCTACCAAGCTTATTGAGAGGAATACTACCATTCCTACAAAGAAGAGCCAGATATTCTCTACAGCAGCAGATAATCAGGAAGCAGTTGATATCCACGTAGTACAGGGTGAGCGTCAGTTCGCAAAAGATAATAAGACTTTAGGTCAGTTCAGACTGGATGGTATATTACCTGCAAGACGTGGTGTACCTCAGATCGAGGTTACATTTGATATAGATGCCAACGGTATCGTTAACGTATCCGCTAAGGACCTGGGAACAGGAAAAGAGCAGCACATTACCATTACTGCAGGTTCTAACATGAGCGATGCCGATATCGAGAAGGCAGTTAAGGAAGCAGCTGAGTTTGAGGCTCAGGATAAGAAGCGTAAAGAAGCTATCGAGACCAGAAATGATGCTGATGCTTTCGTATTCCAGACAGAGAAAGCCCTTGAAGAAGTGGGAGATAAGATCGATGCATCCGATAGGGCTAATGTAGAGGCTGATCTTTCTGCATTAAAGTCTCTGGTTGAGAATACCAACGCTGAAGAGATGACCGAGTCTCAGGTAGAGGAGATGAAGGCTGCAAAAGAGAAGTTGATGAATTCCGCACAGCAGCTCTTTACCAAGGTTTACGAGCAGGCTCAGGCAGGAGCTTCTGCCGGATCGGCTCCGGGTATGGGCGGCGCTTCTGCAGGTCCTGCACCGGATATGGGAAGCACAGGTTCTGCTGATGATAATGTGGTAGATGCTGATTATAAGGAAGTTTAATTAAAATGGCTGAAAGCAAAAGAGATTATTATGAAGTCTTAGGCGTTGACAAAAACGCCGATGAGGCTACCATTAAAAAAGCATACAGACAGCTTGCCAAGAAGTATCACCCGGATATGAATCCGGGTGATGCGGATGCTGAGAAGAAGTTCAAAGAGGCTTCGGAAGCCTACGCTGTTTTATCAGACCCGGATAAGAAACGTCAGTATGACCAGTTCGGACATGCGGCATTTGACGGGGCAGCAGGAGGTCCCGGAGGATTTGACTTCTCAAGCATGGATATGGGTGATATCTTCGGCGATATCTTCGGTGATCTCTTCGGAGGTGGAAGAAGCAGAAGGAATGACGGTCCCATGAAGGGGGCTAATCTTCGTGCCCGCATAAGGATCACATTTGAAGAAGCGGTATTCGGCTGTGAGAAGGAGATAGAGCTGACCTTAAAGGATGACTGCGGTACCTGCCACGGCACGGGAGCTAAGCCCGGGACTACTCCCGAGACCTGTCCCAAGTGCGGCGGCAAGGGACGTGTTATGTACACCCAGCAGTCCTTATTCGGAACTGTTCAGAATGTACAGACCTGTCCGGATTGCCATGGAACAGGTAAGTTCATTCGTGAGAAATGTCCTGATTGCCACGGAACCGGCTATGTTTCTGCCAAGAAGAAGATCCTTGTTACTGTTCCCGCAGGTATAGATCAGGGACAGAGTATCCGTATCAGAGAGAAGGGTGAGCCGGGAACCAACGGCGGACCGAGAGGAGACCTTTTAGTTGAGGTTACCATCTCAAGCCATCCTATCTTCCAGAGACAGGATATGAACATATACTCTACGGCACCTATCAGTTTCGCTCAGGCAGTTCTCGGAGGAACCATCCGTATTAATACCGTTGACGGACAGGTGGACTACGAGGTTAAGCCGGGAACCCAGACGGATACCAGGATCAGGCTTAAGGGCAAGGGAGTTCCCTCACTTCGTAACAAGAATGTGAGAGGAGATCACTATGTAACCCTGGTGGTTCAGGTTCCCACATCTTTGTCGGGAGAGGCTAAAGAGGCTCTTCGCAATTTTGATTCCCTGTCGGGAAATACGTTATACGGTCCTAATGGAGAGCCGCCGAAGAAAAAAGGATTTTTTAAGTGATGACGGCTAAGAAAGACTACACAAGCATAATATTTGTTCTGGGAGTTCTGGTCTTTTATACGGCGTGGATGCTGGCTTCGCCCTACGCCGCACCCCCGGACGAGAATATGAGATATGATATCCCCATGTACATTTATAAGTACGGAGTTTTGCCGAGAGGTGATGACCCCGCACTTATCAATAATGCATGGGGGCTTTCTTATGCCTATTTTCCCATTCTTTCATATATGGTAAGTGCCCTCTTTATGAAGGTGGTAAGTGTCTTCTCTACCGAGCCTATTGCCCTTCTTATGGCGGCACGTTTCTTTAGTGTACTCTGCGGGGTGGGTACGGCGTTTATGTCTTTAAAGATCGGAAGGAGGCTTTTCGGGAAAAATATAGGCTTTCTTTTCGCTGCAATGGTGGCCTTTCTTCCCCAGAATGTTTTCATTTCATCCTATGTAAATAATGATGCCCTGGCTATTCTTTCTACTTCTCTTATAGTCTGGTTCTGGATAAGGGGGATAGAGAGCAACTGGGATATAAAGGCCTGTGTGGGCCTGGCAGTGTCTATATCCGTATGTGCACTGTCTTATTATAATGCCTACGGGTTTATTTTATGCAGCATTATTCTTTTCTATGCTACATTTTTCTTAAAGGAGACAGGGGCGCAATGCGTCCGGGGGACGCATGCTTTGCGCGGACCGGAGCGAAGCGGAGACCGGTTCTCTGACTCCATATTGGGTAAGACACTACTTATCGTTGGTATCGTGGCGGTGCTGGCGGGATGGTGGTTTATCAGAAATGCCATCCTCTACGACGGAGACTTCCTGGGTATGAGGTCTATGGATGCCTGCGCTGAGCTTCATGCCTGGCCGGAGGTGCGGCCTTCAGCCCATACTACCCCCATGAGTCAGGGCATGAGTATTTTTGATATGCTTATTTCTACCACATGGCTCCTTTCCGTTGGCAGAAGCTTCATAGGAAAATTCGGTGGCATGAGTGTAACCATGCCTATGTGGTTCTATCCTTTTGCCATAGTTTTTTTCCTTGTGGGTTTTGTGCTTTTCTTTAAGAATGAGCGTAAGGCATTTTCCTTTAAGACGGATGTGGAAGGAAAGAAGTATGCTATTCTTTCATGGGTTATGGTTCCGGCAGCTCTTATTCCTAACCTGCTTAGCATGTATAATTCATATGCATCGGATTATCAGCCCCAGGGCAGATACAGCCTGCCTATGATCATTCCCTTCTTTTACTTTATCGCCATAGGTTACGGCAGCGTGATCAGAAAGTCAAAGAATGAGGAGAGAATTGTTATGATTATGGTGGCGGGAATCATAATATTTGCCCTTATTGCATACTGGTTTGCCCTGCTTCCGGCATACGCAGGCAAGGATATGTTCTACCTTGGTCTCCCTAATTAAATTTTTTTTTAATTTTTCCTTGCATTTAAAAACTACATATGGGATAATTTAAATAGCGTGAAACAAGATGTTGATATTGGCTGCGGATAGCCAAGTTTTAAGGAGGTTTTGACCTAATGGCTCAGGTAATATACGCGGACGAGGAACTGTTTCGTCCGGTAGAAGTAGAGCTCGACGAGCGCTACGAGGCCGAAGCTGACAGACTTAAGGATGAGAGAAAAGAGCTACTGGATGAGCGGCGCAAGCTCAAGAGGGACCAGATAGAGCTTGAGAAACAGCTATCGGAATACGCTATTAAAAAGCAGCTGGATGAGAAGATGATGACTTCCCAGAAGGAGCTTTTCCAGAAGAAGTTTAAGATTCTGGAGATGGAGTTACAGAAGCTTGCTGAAGAGAAAGCGAGACTGGAGAGAGAGAAGAACTTTTACAAGGCAGTTAACGAGAATCTGGAGAGAGAAAAGGCCAACGATCCGGGCGAGGTAAGGATGCTCTTTAGAGGCATCGATAACCTGGAGGACTTAAAGAAGCGCCACAGGGAGCTGATCAAGATATTCCATCCGGATAATGTTAACGGCGACACATCGGTTATCCAGGAGATTAACCGTCAGTTCGATGAACTGAAAATGAAGTACTAGTTTTATTAAATTCGATATCCGATTATCCTTTTATAAGAGGCCGGGCAGCATGGACGCTGCCCGGTCTCTTAATTTTTGCCCCTACAGTTTTTTTTCTTGACATTTATAGGGTTTGCTTGATAAAATTACTTTCGGGCGAGTGTCTTTATTAATCCAAAGATATTCATTAAAACTGAATAAGGAATGCATGGCTCTTAATGAGGCGCATTTTGTATGCGCGGGAACCGGGTGAGAATCCCGGACGGTCACGCCACTGTAAGAGGTAACTCAAGTCAGAATACCTGTGTATTTCCTATGCCGAAGATCTTGCGAGGGACGGGATCTGATTCGGACTGCCTCTTATGGGGCCGGTCTTTTGTCGTCTTCTTCGCGGAAGGCGTTTTTTTGTTGTTCTTTTGTTGATGGCAAAGATGCCTCGCACCGGAAAAATTCATGCAGCCTATTATAGTTGAGAGGTAAAAAGAAAGGAAAAGAATCATGAAAAAGAGATTTGTTTCATTCGCTGCAGCGACTGTTGCAGCAGCAATGCTTCTTACCGCCTGCGGAGGAAGCGCAGGGGGAGCAACAGGAAGCTCAAAGGCAGCATCAACTGCAGCAGGAAGCAGCGGAGCACAGGCTAAGACGGAGATAATTGCAGCTATCGCATCCGAGCCTAATACCGGATGGGATCCCATCAAGGGATATGCACAGAAATATGATCCGATTCTTCAGAGCACACTCACTAAAGCATTTAACGGTGAGATTACCAATGACCTTGCTACATCTTATGAGGTTACCGATGGTGGAAAAACATGGACATTTAACATTCGTGAAGATGTAGTATTCTCAAACGGAGATAAACTGACTGCTAAAGATGTAGCATTTACATATTCAAAGCTTAAAGAAGTGGGATCTAGCATTGACCTTACCAACATGGCAAAGGCAGAGGCCGCAAGTGACACCAAGGTAGTATTTTCACTTACTGAACCTGATTTTACTTTCCTCTATAACACAGCAAAGATCGGTATCGTTCCTGCAGCACTTTACAACGACAGCTACGGTGACAACCCCATTGGTTCGGGCCCATACAAGATGGTTCAGTGGGACAAGGGACAGCAGGCTGTATGGGAGTATAACGACAAGTACTACGGAAAGAAACCAGCCATTACAAGAATTGTTCTTGTATTCATGGATGAGGATGCAGCATTTGCAGCAGCTCAGAAGGGAACCGTAGATATCGTTGCCACCAACCAGTCTCTTGCAACACAGACAGTTGCCGGATACAAGATGGTAAATGTTCAGACTATCGACAATTACGGAATCATTTTCCCGGCACAGATGGATACAGGCAAGACTACAGCTAACGGTAAGAAGCTGGGGCATAAGGTATTAGGCGATGCTGCCGTTCGTCGTGCCATCAGTGTGGGAATGGACAGAGATAAGCTTATCAAGGATGTATTCTATGGATACGGATATCCTTCATTTTCAATGTGCGATACCCTGCCCTGGTTCAACGAGGAGACAGCTCTTAACTCATCAAACTCAGGGGCAGAGGTTGCCAAGAAGATCTTAAGCGATGCCGGCTGGAAGGATTCAGACGGAGACGGAATCCTTGAGAAGAATGGTGTGAAGGCTGAATTTGACCTTTACTACACCTCCAACAACGGTAACCGTCAGGCTATAGCAAATGCAGTATCAGAGCAGGCTAAGGGTCTCGGAATCCAGGTTAATCCCAAGGGCGCAAGCAATGATGACATCCAGAAGGTATTCCATTCTGAGGCATATGTATTCGGAAGAGGAGACCATACTCCCAATGAGTACTACCTTATGACTGCATCATCAGCAGCAGGTTCAGGCTGGAGTAATTCCGGTTATTATTCAAATCCCAAGGTGGATGAGTATCTTAAGCAGGCAAGGGCAGCAGAGACTAAGGAAGATATGTACAAGTACTTCAAACTCGCCCAGTGGGACGGAACAACCGGTGCCAGCCTTATCGGAGATGCTCCCGATGCTTGGCTTGTAAGAGCCGATCACTGCTTCTTTGTAAGAGACGGCCTTGATATCGGCAAGCAGCCCATCCACGGACATAATGCAAACATGCAGATCGTACTCAATAACATCCTTGATTGGAAGTGGAACTAATGTGGAAAAATATACTTATTAATGCAATCAAACTAATAGGTCTGCTCTTTGCAGTGAGTGTAATAACCTTTACGCTGGTGGAACTGTCTCCCATAGATGCGGTCAGCGCCTATGTGGGTGAAAGTTCCATAAGTGATGAGCAGAGAGAAGTGATAGCGGAGTACTGGGGGCTTAACGATCCCCCGGTTACCCGTTACGTAAAATGGATAACCAATATCTTTCGTGGTGACATGGGAACATCCATGATTTATCGTCAGCCGGTAGCAAAGGTTATAGGTGAGCGATTTGCCATGTCACTAAGGTTAATGGCCATATCCTGGATAGCCTCAGGTCTTTTGGGACTGCTGCTGGGAATCGTGGCGGCGGTTTATCAGGGCAAGCTGGTTGATAGGATAATAAGGGTTTACTGCCTTATCCTTGAATCAAGCCCAGCATTCTGGATAGGAATAGTACTGCTCCTTTTCTTCTCGGTATACTTAGGGATTTTGCCTATGGGGCTTGCTGCTCCCATTGGTAAATCAATGGCTACGGCCACCTTCGGAGAAAAGGTTTATCACCTTGTTTTGCCGGCTTTGGCCCTGACTCTCACCGGAATATCCAAGATTGCACTTCAGACAAGAGAGAAGATGTGCCAGGTACTGACCAGCGATTACGCGGTGTTTGCAAGAACCAGAGGGGAGAGCACCTGGACCATAGTTAAACGCCATGGTCTCAGGAATATATTACTGCCATTTATAACACTCCAGTTCGGATCCATAAGCGAACTGTTCGGCGGCTCCGTACTGGCTGAGAATGTATTTACATATCCGGGGCTGGGAGAAGCAACGGTGCAGTCAGGTCTTAAAGGGGACATTCCCTTATTCCTGGGTATTGCCCTGTTCTCGGCAGTGTTTGTTTTCGCAGGGAACCTCATAGCAAATATACTTTGCTCCGTGGTTGATCCCCGTATAAGAGAAGGGGGGCGGCTTGAATGAGTGATACAGCAATAAGTGCCGGCCCCAGGGTTACATATACGGAGAAAGTCAGCAACCGAAGGACCAAGACCATAGTAATTGTTACTCTGGCAGTGGCTATACTGGCCATCATAACTATCGTGGGGCTTACCATGAACCCGGATTGTTATGCCACGAATTTCGCCGAGAAGAATCTTCCTCCATCAGCGGCTCATTTGTTTGGAACCGACTGGATGGGAAGAGATATGTTCATGAGAACCATTAAGGGACTCTCCACCAGTATTTACATAGGGCTTTTGGCTTCAGCCGTAACTTCTATTGTGGCGCTTTTCTTAGGAGTTCTTGCCGGAACCATAGGAAAATGGGCTACTTCGGCCTTCAACTGGATGGTGGATCTCTTTATGGGAGTTCCCCACCTTATCCTGCTGATACTGATTTCGGTACTTACCGGCAGGGGAGCCCGGGGAGTAATGATCGGTGTTATCGTTACCCATTGGTGCCCATTGGGACGTATTGTTCAGGCAGAGATTATGTCGCTGAAGAACTCCCAGTACGTTCAGGCAGCCCAGAGAATGGGTAAGACCAATTTTTATATAGCAATGAAGCATATGCTGCCACATGTTATTCCGCAGTTCGTGGTGGGACTGGTACTCATGTTCCCCCACGCCATTATGCACGAGGCTTCCATAACCTTCCTTGGCTTCGGACTTCCTGCGGAACAGCCTGCCATAGGTGTTATCCTGTCAGAATCAATGAAATACCTGACGACAGGTATGTGGTGGCTGGCATTGCTTCCGGGACTATGTTTACTTGTCATCGTTGTATTGTTCGAGGCTATCGGCACAAACCTTCGTTTGCTGATCGATCCCTTCAGCGCACAGGGTTAGGAGGTGTCGATATTGAGCGAGCAGATACTTGATGTAAAAGATTTATCAGTAAGCTTTCGTATGTACGATCGTGGACTGACTCAATATGAACTTAATGTTATAAACGGATTAAGCGTAAGCGTCAATGAAGGGGAGATAATGGTTATCGTAGGCGCTTCCGGAAGCGGTAAAAGTGTTCTTGCCCACGCTGTTCTGGGAATCCTTCCTCCCAATGCCATAATAAACGGAGAAATGACTTATTACGGCAGTGAACTTACAGACAGTGTTCGTAAAGAAAAGGTGGGCAATGAGATAATCATGATCCCTCAGGCCGTTACATACCTTGACCCCCTTATGAAGGTAGGTAAACAGGTACGAGGGGTGAAAGGAACCAAACAGCAGCAGGAAGCTGCATTTGACAGGTACGGACTGAAAAACAGCGTAGCAAATATGTATCCTTTTCAGCTCTCCGGTGGAATGACACGTCGTGTGCTCATTTCCACTGCAGTAATATCCGATGCAAAGCTGATACTTGCGGATGAACCCACACCGGGTCTAAGCGAAGATATCGCCGAAGAAACCATGCGGAATTTCAGAGAGCTGGCTGACGGTGGCAGGGGAATCCTTATGATAACCCACGACATTGATATCGCCCTGCGGGTTGCAGACAAGATCGCCGTGTTCTATGACGGTAAGACTGTGGATACCTGCGATAAGGAGTCCTTCCTCCAGGGAGGAGATGCCATAAAGCATCCATATACCAGAGCCCTTTGGGCAGCACTGCCCCAGAACGGGTTTAAAGCCGTATCTCCCGAAGATTTTATGAAGGAGGTGTCTCAGTAATGGAAGAAAACAGTTCCAATGAGGTGCTTCTTGAGGCAAAGGACGTCAGCTTCAGATACGGAAGCGGCCAGTGGATACTCAGGGATGTTAATATCGCCATCCGCCGGGGTGAGCGCGTGGGTCTGGTAGGACCTTCCGGCTACGGTAAGAGTACCTTATCAAGAATACTGGCGGGTTACGAGAAACCGTCAAAGGGAGAGGTTTTGTGGAAAGGCAAACCTCTTCCGAAGAAGGGATACTGTCCCGTGCAAATGATCTATCAGCACCCGGAGAAGGCAGTCAATCCCAGATGGCGTATCCAGGATACCTTATGTGAATCCTGGGTTCCGGACGATGAATTGTTAAAGGAACTTCGAATCAACAAAGATCTGTGGTTCAGAAGATGGCCCAACGAACTCTCCGGAGGTGAACTTCAGAGATTCTGCGTGGCAAGGATTTTAGGACCTCAGACGGAGTTTATTATCGCTGATGAGATGAGCACCATGCTGGATGCCATAACCCAGGCTCAGATATGGAGTGTTCTGCTGGACCAGATTAAGAAGAGAGATTTAGGCATGCTGGCCATTACTCACAATATGGCCCTGGCCGAGAAGATCTGTACAAGAATCGTGGACCTGCAGGAGCTTAATCTCATAAGTCATGATGCATAAAAAAGAAGATATCGAGTAGGGGCATTTGCCTCTACTCGATTTATTTAACCTGACAGGGGGACTGTCCCCTTGTCAGGTTTTGTGTTATAATTCCACCATGATAATAAGAGACATACCACGGGATTATACTGTTGATGCTCCCCGGCCGGGGAGCATCACAAAAATTGAATATGATAACGGCAGGGAGAAGAAATACGCCCTGGTCTACCTCCCATACTCCTATGATGAGAAGGAGAAGTACGATATCTTATATCTCATACACGGTGGCGGGGGAAGGCAGGAGGATTACTTCGGCGACATGGAATACTCCACCCGCTTTAAGAAATCAATCGACCAGCTCATGGAAAGGAAAGAACTGAGGCCCATTATAATAGTATCAGCCACTGTCTACGGAAAGGACCATGACAGGGACAGCAGGATGGACTCCTGGAGGGCAGTAAAGGAATTTATCAGTGAGGTGGATGGTTTTCTTATGCCTGCAGTTGAGGGGACATTTTCTACTTATGCTCCCACCATAGACCGGGAAGGTTTTATTGCATCAAGGATGCACCGCTCTTTCGGAGGATTTTCCATGGGATCTGTTACCACCTGGTATATGTTCCTGGACAAGCTGCAATACTTCTCCACATTTATTCCCATGAGCGGCGACTGCTGGGTTATTGAGCGAAGGGGCGGAAGGACAAGACCCAAGGAAACGGTGGCTGCCCTTTATGAGGCTGCGAAGAAGAGAGGCTATACCAAGGACGACTTTCGCATATGTGCCGTAACAGGCAGTGAAGATAAGGCCAGAGAAGGTCTTATTAATATGCTGGATGCCATGAAGGAATACAAAGAGGCCTTTGATATGAGGGATACCGGGAATACAGCCCTCTATATCAGGGAAGGCGGAGTTCACGAGATGAAATACGTCAAGCAGTATCTCTTTAATGTACTGCCTGTGCTTTTTCCGGGAAAATGAAGATGCAAATGATACGAGGGACCACATATGGAATGGAGTAAATATACAATTAAGACCCTGACCACCGCTGAGGACGCTATAAGCGGCATGCTTGCGGAGCTGGGGATATACGGAGTGGAGATAGAGGATAACATACCTCTTTCGGAAGAAGATAAGAAGACTATGTTTATCGATATCCTGCCGGAACTGCCGCCGGATGACGGCACAGCCTTTGTCAGCTTCTATCTTGCGTCTGCAGATGGGGCAGTGGACACCTCTCTGAACAACAGCGGCATCGAGATAGTAGACACTGCACCCTTGGATAAAAAAGAGACTTTGGAAGCGGTGCGAAAAGGCCTCTCTAATCTCTCGGATTATATAGATATAGGGGAGGGGAGCATCTTCTCCTCTGTGACCAGAGACGAGGACTGGATAAACAACTGGAAGGAATTCTTCAAGCCCTTCGAGGTGGAGGGCATCGTAATAAGGCCTTCCTGGGAGGGGGCAGACGGTGCTTCAGACGCTGAAAATGAGGCCCGGGACCCGGAAGGTGACGGGAAGATCGTTATAGAAATAGACCCGGGTACAGCCTTCGGGACCGGAAGGCATGAGACCACGAAGCTGTGCATGGGACAGGTTAAAAAATACTTAAAGCCCGGAATGAGGGTATTGGATGCAGGTACCGGAAGCGGGATACTGGCCATTCTTGCAGCTAAGCTTGGGGCATCATCCATTTTCGGTACGGATATAGACCCCATCGCTGTGGAGGCTGCGAAAAAGAACCTTGTGTTTAACGGGGTTCGAGAGGATTCCTTTACCATAGAGCAGGGCAATCTCATAGAGGATGAGGGCTTGCGGAAGAGGGCAGGACTTGAAAGCTTTGATATAGTTGTTGCAAATATTCTGGCGGATGTTATAATCCCTATGTCTGCCATTACAGTGCCCCTTCTTAAAAAGGGAGGGATATTTATCTCTTCGGGTATTATTGACAGTAAGGAAGAAGAAGTGCGAGAGGCGGTAGAGAGGAACTTAAAGGTTATAGATATCGTGCACTTAAACGACTGGGTTTCCATCGTTGCAAGGAAGGAATAAGATGTTTCAGTTTTTTGTGGATCCGGGAGCCGTGGGTGAAAATGAGATACGGATCACCGGAGATGACGTGAATCATATAAAAAATGTGCTTCGCATGAAGCCGGGAACCAAGATTCGCATCAGCAACAGAGAGGATGCGGATTATATTTGTCATATCAGCGAGATCAGTGACGAGGAGATTCTTGCCGTCATTGAGGAAAAAGACCTGAAGGGAACGGAACTTCCCTGTAAGGTAGTTCTGTTTCAGGGCATCCCCAAGGGGGAGAAGATGGAACTGGTGGTACAAAAGAACGTTGAGCTTGGAGTACACAGGATCGTTCCCGTGGCCATGCGTCGAAGCATTGTTAAGCTGGATGCAAAGAAGGCTGCCGCTAAGCGGGAACGGTGGCAGAAAATAGCGGAAGCCGCCGCTAAACAGTCTAAGCGCATGATCGTGCCGGAGGTGGAGCTGCCCGTTTCATTTAAAGAAGCTCTTGATATGGCAAAGGAGATGGACCATTTCATTTTTCCCTATGAGAATGCGGAAGGGATGAAGGATACAAGAGAGGCCATTGAAGCCATTAAACCGGGAGATCAGGTGGGAGTCTTTATCGGGCCTGAAGGTGGCTTTGAAGAGGAAGAGGTTACTGCGGCAGTGCAAGCCGGGGCTAAGGTCGTCTCCCTGGGTAAACGGATCCTTCGTACGGAAACAGCAGGCATGGTCCTGCTTTCGGTGTTAATGTATAAATTCGAGGAATAGTAATAATGGAAGTTTATTTGGATAATTCAGCCACGACGCGGTGCAGCGCAGCCGCGGCAGATATAATGGTAAAGGTTTTGAAGGAGGACTTCGGGAATCCCTCCTCCATGCATATAAAAGGAGTGGAAGGGGAGAAGTATGTTAAGGAGTCTCTGACAGCTATCGCCAAGGCCTTAAAGGTTAATGAGAAGGAGATTCTCTTTACCAGCGGCGGAACGGAGAGCGATAATCTGGCTCTTATAGGAGCCGCAGAGGCTAATAAACGGGCCGGAAAGCATATTATTACTACGGTATATGAGCATCCGGCTATATTGGAGACCTGCAGGTACTTAGAGGAGCAGGGATACGAGGTGGCTTATATTCCTGTGGATGAGCATGGAGTGGTAAGACTTGATGCACTGAAAGAAGCCTTAAGAGAAGATACCATCCTTGTGTCCATGATGTATGTGAATAATGAGATCGGGGCTGTCCTTCCTGTGGAGGAAGTATCCGGAATCATTAAGGAATATAATAAGAACATCATTTTCCATGTGGACGGAGTCCAGGGCTTTGGAAAATATACCATTCATCCTAAGAAGGCCGGAATAGACATGCTGTCCGTATCGGGGCACAAGATTCACGGCCCTAAGGGAGTGGGATTCTTATATGTCAGTGATAAAGTAAAGTTAAAACCCATTATCTTCGGGGGCGGCCAGCAAAAGGGCATGAGGTCCGGGACGGAGAATGTGCCGGGGATCGCAGGCCTTGGGGTGGCTGTATCGGAGATATGTGACGGGCTGGAAGAAAAGGTGGATGCCCTCTATGAGTTAAAAGCCGGTTTTGTTAAGGAGCTTGAGGAGATGGATGGCGTTACCCTGAACGGGTTTACCGACAGGAGAAGCGCACCCCATATAGTAAGCGCAAGCTTTGAGGGGATCAGGAGTGAGGTCCTGCTCCATGCCCTTGAAGATAAAGGAATCTATGTGTCTGCAGGGTCTGCCTGCGCTTCCAATAAAAAGAAGGAGGCCAGTAAGACACTGGTTGCCATAGGCTTAAAGAAAGACCTGCTGGATTCCACCATACGCTTTAGTTTTTCTTTCGACACCACAAAGGAAGAGCTGGACTATACCATCGAGGCCTTAAAGCAGGTTCTGCCCTTGCTTCGGAAGTATACCAGACACTAAACCTGACAAGGGGTCTGTCCCCTTGTCAGGTTTAACCGATCATTCCTTCTAAAAAAGTGCTTTCTTCTAAAAAACGGGTTATATTTAACTGCTGCGGGCATGCCTTCTCGCAGTGTTTACATTTGATGCAGTCTGAAGCTTTGCCGCTATTTTCCGTAGCCTCTTCGTATAACTGCGCCGCAAGTTCATCGTTATGCCATGCCATATGCATATTCACGGCCTCAAATATATCGGGAATGGCAATATGCTTTGGACATCCGTCTACGCAATAGCGGCATGCCGTACAGGGGATGGACGGGATTTCCTTAAGAGCCTTTTGCACCTTCCGGATTGTTTCTTTTTCTTCTTCGTTAAGCGGAACAAAATCACGCATATAGGAGAGATTATCTTCCATCTGTGAAATGTTGCTCATTCCTGATAATACTGTCATCACGCCTTCAAGCGATGCACTGAAACGTATTGCCCATGAAGCGTTGGACGCAATTTTTGATGCGTTCCTTAATATTTCCTGGGGCTTTGGCGGAAGCTTTACAAGGGTCCCTCCCTTGACAGGCTCCATTACAATGATCGGCTTGTTGTGTTTTCTTGCTGTCTCATAACACTCCCGGGATTCAACGGCAGGATTATCCCAATCCGCATAATTAAGCTGGAGCTGGACGAATTCCGCATCCGGATGCTTTGTGAGAAGTTCGTCGAGCAGTTTATGGGAAGCATGAAAGGAAAATCCCCAGTGCTTTATAAGACCCTTTTCCTTCTGCTCTTTTACAAAATCCCAGATCCCGTATTCATCGTATTTTTGATAATTATCCACCTGGACAGCATGCAGCAGATAGTAATCAAAGTACCCAGCGCCTGTACGCTCAAGGCTTGTAAAAAACTGCTGCTTTGCACTCTCTTCATCAGGGGCCTGCTCCCAGGCGCAAAGCTTGGTCGCAATTAAAAACCTATCTCTCGGATATCTGTCAACCAAAGCCTCCTTAATGGCTCTTTCTGAATCACCATCGTCATAAATAAAGGCCGTATCAAAATAATTCATCCCTGAGGCAATGAAAATATCGGTCATCTTCTTAACCTGTTCGATGTCGATTCTTTCATTTTCGAGAGTTGGCAATCTCATGAAACCAAATCCCAGCTTTGAAGGTGTCATAGTAATCCCCCCCCCGCAAAATAATGTAAAACTATGTTCGGTTCTGTAAATGCATTTATTACTTGCGTTGATTATACAGTAATTCGCCCGCAGAGACAAGAAGTCCATCTTCGTATACGAAGACCCTTTTTAATTAGAGGCCTCTTTTGTTTTTACGGAAACTATGATATACTCTGAACCTGACAAGGGGACAGACCCCTTGTCAGGTTAGAAAAGGAGCGAAATAATGTTTACTGCGTTTTTGATAAAATACGGAGAGATCGGAGTTAAGGGAAAGAACCGGTATATATTCGAGGAGGCTCTTGCCCGCCAGATAAAATATGCCCTGGGAAGGATCGAGGGAGAATTTGAAGTGTCTCTTAACCAGGGGCGTGTATATGTGGAGGCTCTCTCAGACTTTGATTTTGACGAAGCTGTAACGGAGCTTCAGACGGTTTTCGGTATAGTGGGAATCTGCCCGGTTGTCCATGTGGAGGATGAGGGGATAGAGCGTCTGGGGGAAGTAGTCTGCGACTACATGAAGGAGACCTATCCCGATTCAACCAAGTCTTTTAAAGTGGCTGCCAGACGGGCCAGAAAGAACTATCCCTTAAATTCTATGGAGATCAATGCCTATATAGGGGAGAAGATATTAGATGTTATGCCGAAAATGAAGGTAGATGTTCATAAGCCTGATATTATGCTGAACATCGAAGTCAGAGAAAAAATCTATATATATTCAGAGATAATCAAAGGCCCCGGCGGAATGCCCATAGGAACCAACGGCAAGGGAACCCTTCTTCTTTCGGGAGGGATCGACTCTCCCGTGGCGGGGTATATGGTCTCAAAACGAGGTGTATGGATAGATGCCGTGTATTTTCACGCTCCGCCTTATACCAGTGAGAGAGCAAAGCAGAAGGTGGTGGACTTAGCCAGAAGGATATCCAGATACTGTGGCACCATCCACCTCAAAGTGGTTAATTTTACCGATATCCAGCTCTACATTTACGATAAATGTCCCCATGACGAGCTTACCATTATCATGCGTCGCTACATGATGCGGATAGCGGAGCATTTTGCCCGGGAAGGGGGAAGTATGGGACTTATCACCGGAGAAAGTATCGGTCAGGTGGCCAGCCAGACCATGCAGAGTCTGCTGACTACCAATGCCGTATGTACCCTGCCGGTATACCGTCCTCTTATAGCATTTGACAAGCAGGATATAATAAAGATTGCCGAGTCCATTGATACCTACGAGACGTCCATACTTCCCTTCGAGGACTGCTGCACCATATTTGTGGCCAAGCACCCTGTTACCAAACCTATCTTGGAGAGGATAGAGAAGAGCGAGAAGAACCTCTCGGAGAATATTGACCGGCTGGTAAAGGAAGCTATAGATACTACGGAGACCATTGTGGTTCGGTGGAATGAAGAGTAAAACGAGGTATATATGAGAATCTCATTTCATAATCTGGGGTGCAAAGTAAACTCGTACGAGACTGAGAGCATGGAAAGCCTTCTATCTGCAGAGGGCTTTGAAATTGTACCCTTTGAAGAACCGGCCGATGTGTGCGTGATCAACACATGCTCCGTAACCAATATCGCGGACCGGAAGTCCAGGCAAATGATCCATAAGGCCAGAAAGCTTAATCCGGAAGCCATAATAGTGGCTGCAGGCTGCTATGCCCAGATGTTTAAGGACGACCTGGAAGCGGAGGGCTGCGCAAACATTATAATAGGAAATAATAAAAAGGGGGATATTGTCCGTCTGATCAAGGAATACAGGGACACCACTCTGACGGATGTATCGGACCTCTCCAAGGGCTGCGAATACGAGGACCTGTGGCTGACCCGGACAGGGGATAAAACCAGGGCCTTCATTAAGATCGAAGACGGCTGTAATAATTTCTGCACCTACTGTATTATTCCATATGCCAGGGGAAGGGTGCGAAGCAGAAATATTGAAGATATAGTGGAAGAGACCAGACGGCTTTCTGGGTCCGGATATAAGGAAATCGTGCTGACAGGGATCAATCTGTCTTCCTACGGGACGGATGCAGGGAAAAATGAGCCAATGACTACGTCCCCAAGGGTTCATCTGATTGATGTGCTGGAGGCGGTATCGGGAGTAGAGGGGATTGAGCGGATACGTATTAGCTCCTTAGAGCCGGTTATCATCACGGAGGATTTTTTGAACCGCCTGGTTAAGCTCCCCAAGGTCTGTCCTCATTTTCACCTTTCCTTACAAAGCGGATGCGACAGTGTCCTTTCCAGGATGAACAGGCATTATACCACCGGGGAGTACCTGGAAAAATGCCGGCTTCTCAGGAAATACTTTGACCATCCGGCCATTACCACAGATGTGATAGTAGGCTTTCCGGGGGAGACTGCAGCAGAGTTTGAGACAACCCGGGCCTTCCTCAAGGAATGCGCCATCTATGAGGCCCATGTTTTCAAATATTCCAGGAGAAAGGGAACCAAGGCGGACCGGATGCCAATGCAGCTTACGGAAAAGGAAAAATCCGCCCGGAGCAGCCGCTTGATCTCGGCAGTGGCAGAAGGCAAGAAGGCCTTTATGGAGTATTACATAGGCCGTGAAGTGCAGGCTCTTATGGAAGAAAGGATAACCGTAGAGGGGAAGGAATATTTTACCGGCCTGACTCCGGAGTACGTGCGGGTGTCTGTTTTCGCCGGGGATGAGGACCTGTCTAATACCCTTATCACAGGAAGGGTTTCGGACTTTCTGACCCCGGATTGTTTACTTTTGAGTCCAAAAGTATTAAAATAAAGCAGTAGCATTGGATTATTTAAGGGTGTTAGACTATGGATGATAATTTAAGCACACAATTTTTTTCCTTCGAAGTCAATATGGATAAGAAGGTAAATGACATCTTAGAGACGGTGTTCCGGGCCCTTACCGAGAAGGGTTATAATCCCGTGAATCAGATCGTGGGATATATTATGTCCGGAGACCCGACCTACATTACCAGCCATCTGGGCGCCCGCAGCCTTATTATGAAGGTTGAGCGTGACGAACTTGTGGAAGTTATATTGAAGAAATACATAGAGACCAATGGATGGACCGGGGAAAGCAAATGAGGATAATGGGCCTTGATTACGGTTCCAAGACAGTGGGCGTTGCCATAAGCGATGCCTTGCATTTTACTGCTCAGAGCGTTGAAACCATAGAGATAGCCCAGGCGGGGAAGCTTCGTAAGACCCTTGCCAGGCTGGAAGAACTCATAGACCGGTACGAAGTAGACACTATCGTTCTGGGATACCCCAAGAACATGAACAATACTGAGGGAGAGCGCTGCGCAGCGACAGTGGAGTTTAAGGAGAAACTTGAGAAGCGCACCGGACTCCCGGTTATTTTATGGGACGAGAGGCAGACCACCATTTCCGCAGAGAGAGTGCTGCAGGAGAGTGGAGTTCGAAGGGAACACCGCAAGGAATATATCGATAAGATAGCGGCGGTCTTTATACTCCAGGGATACTTAGACAGTTTAAGGAACTTAGATAATGGATAAGTTAAAGTTTACTGCACCTGATACGGGTGAGGAGATAGAATTTTATATTTTAGAGCAGACGACGATCACAGGTTGCAATTATATCCTGGTAACTGAGGAAGAGGAAGGCGACGGAGAGTGCTATATCCTCAAAGAGACGGGAGCCTCAGATGGAGATGATGTGACTTACGAATTCATTGAGGACGAGTCTGAGTTTGCAGCAGTTGGCAAAGTTTTTTCCCAACTGGTTGAAGACGCAGATATCGAACTCTGATCCGGTGCTGCTTTGCTATTAGGTAGAAAAACGGAGGAAATAAACATATTGCAGAAAAAAATTAATAACGGATCAAGACTAAAGATCATTCCTCTCGGCGGACTGGAGCAGATAGGAATGAATATTACTGCCTTCGAATATGAAGACAGTATTATTGTGGTTGACTGCGGCCTGTCATTTCCTGAGGATGACATGCTGGGAGTTGACCTTGTAATCCCTGATATTTCATATCTTAAGGAGAATGCTGATAAGGTTAAGGGCTTTGTCATCACCCACGGTCACGAAGACCATATCGGGGCTATCCCTTACGTCTTAAAGGAGATAGAAGCTACCATCTACGGAACCAAGCTGACCATCGGCATTATAGATAATAAACTCAAGGAGCATAACATGCTTCGCACGGTTAAGCGTAAAGTGGTTAAACACGGCCAGTCCATTAACCTGGGAAGTTTTCGTATTGAATTTATTAAGACCAATCACAGTATCGTTGACGCATCAGCTCTTGCCATTTATTCTCCCGCCGGCATAGTTGTTCACACCGGAGATTTCAAAATAGATTATACTCCCGTATTCGGTGATGCCATTGACTTACAGCGTCTCGGTGAGATCGGTAAGAAGGGCGTCCTTGCATTGATGTGCGATTCCACAAATGCTGAGCGCCCGGGATTTACCATGTCGGAGCGTACTGTGGGGAAGGTTTTTGACAGCCTTTTTGCTGACCATACAGGCAGCAGGATCTTAGTGGCCACCTTCGCATCAAATGTGGACCGTGTTCAGCAGATCATTAATACATCCTACAAATTCGGCCGTAAGGTAGCCGTAGAGGGCAGGAGCATGGTGAATATCATTTCCATCGCCCAGGAATACGGTTACATTCAGATACCGGATAACACCTTGATAGATATCGATCAGTTGAGGAATTATCCTCCTGAGAAGACCACCATCATCACCACGGGAAGCCAGGGTGAATCCATGGCGGCACTCTCTAGGATCGCTTCCTCCATGCATAAGAAGATCAGCATCATGCCCGGAGATACGGTAATATTCAGTTCCAATCCCATTCCCGGAAACGAGAAGGCAGTATCCAAGGTTATTAATGAGCTGCAGCAAAAGGGTGCGGATGTTATTTTCCAGGATACACATGTATCCGGACATGCCTGTCAGGAGGAGATTAAGCTTATATACTCCTTAGTTAAGCCCAAATATGCCATCCCCATCCATGGTGAGTTTAAACACCGCAAGGCCCAGGCAAATGTTGTTAAGGAGCTGGGATATGATAATGACCATATCTTCATGCTTAGCTCCGGAGATGTGCTGGAGTTAAACGACGAATTTGCAGGAATCACCGGCAAAGTATCGGAAGGCGCCATCCTTGTGGATGGTCTCGGAGTAGGAGACGTCGGAAGTACGGTGCTTCGTGACAGGCGGGTACTGTCGGAACACGGTATCATCATTGTGGTAATGACTCTTGAGAAGGGATGCGGTCAGCTACTTGCAGGACCGGACATCATTTCCAGGGGATTTGTATATGTTAAGGAATCTGAAGATCTGATCGTTGAGGCTACGGAACTGGTGTCCGATACCTTAGACGACCTTTTGGTAAGAAATATTACGGACTGGAACAAGATTAAGAATGCAGTCAGGGATACCCTGAGCGATTTTGTATGGCGTAAAACCAAGAGAAGTCCGATGATCATGCCCATCATAATGGAGGTTTAACCCGCTGACATGGAGGAACAGGTTTATTCAAGGGTCAGTAAAGCAGACCGGCTCGCAAGTAAAGCTACACGCAGGAGGGTAGGCCGTCTCCTTGCAGCGGCAGTCATCGCTCTTGTGGTTTTTATGGGCATCGTAAGCTACCAGCTTGGATACAGGATCAGTAACGGAGAGGCGGTGGACACTCCGCCGGGAAAGGAAGTGCTGGTCTATGTTCATGATAATATGTCCGCAAATGATGTTGCCACCCTGCTTTTG